>Ga0172379_10007680_pt1 | contig 13897 bp, 14 predicted proteins | sample GrowelOW334metaG_FD_119756 | JGI IMG/M metagenome (GOLD analysis project Ga0172379, IMG submission 119756) | Groundwater microbial communities from an aquifer near a municipal landfill in Southern Ontario, Canada - Groundwater well OW334 metaG | ecosystem: Environmental > Aquatic > Deep... | reverse complement strand
GCGGAGGCGGACACTTGCAAATACTGAATTTTTAAAAATATCAATCCTGTCGGGGCGCCGAGACTCGAACTCGGACTACTTGGTCCCAAACCAAGCGCGCTACCATTACACAACGCCCCGCCTACGCTAAAGCTCCGGCGGGCAAGCCCGCTTGGCCATATTATAATCACGGATTAGAAGCTACATGCCATTTTTACTGACCTATAAATCATATCTGCAAATAGCGCTTTAGTCAACATAGCCATAACAAAATCCCACTTGCATGGGATTTTGTTGCTATCTTCTAATTTATTTTCTAGAAAATAATTCAAAACTAGACCCTATCGGATAGCTTCTTTCAAAGCCTTACCAGCTGTAAATTTAGGAACGGTCATTGCTGGGATTTTGATCTTGGCCTTAGTCTGAGGATTGATACCTTCTCTTGCTGCACGTTTAGAAACTTTGAAAGTTCCAAAACCGGTCATTGTTACCTTGTCTCCGTTTTGCAGAGATTTAGTGATAACTTCAACCATTGTTTCCAAAACCATTTCAACGTCTTTCTTTGATAAATCAGTCTTTTCGCTGATTGCGCTTACCAAAGCATCTTTATTAATATTACCTGCCATATTATCACCTCCTTCCAGTTCCTGTCCGCGAGTGGGCCGAACAGTTTTTAATTTTTATCTTCCATGTATCTATTCTACTACAATTGCTTTAAATAAAGCAAATGGTTATTTTCCCCTAGCGAGCATATTCCACCACGCGTGTTTCGCGAATCACATTTACCTTTATTTCACCGGGATATTTCAACTCTTTTTCAATCTTATCGGCAATCGCCCGACTTAACTTTATCGCACCCAAATCATCAATCTTATCTGGTCTGACAAATACGCGAATTTCTCTTCCGGCCTGAATCGCATAGGTTTTTTCCACTTCTGGAAAGGAAGTTGCGACCGCTTCCAATTCCTCCAAACGTTTGAGATAGTTTTCCAGTGTATCTTTTCTCGCTCCAGGACGACTGGCAGAAATAGCATCAGCCGCGGAAATAATCATCGACTCTGGAGTCTCAAATGGATAGTCTTCATGATGTGATTTCATCGCATCGATAATTTCTTTACCAATTTTGAATTTTTCCAAAATCTTAATTCCGATTTCCACATGCGTTCCTTGCACTTCATGATCAATCGCTTTGCCAATATCGTGGAGCAAGCCTGCCTTTTTGGCCAGACTGACATCCGCGCCCAATTCCGCCGCAAGCGCGCCTGAAAGATGCGCCACCTCCAAAGAATGGAGCAGCGCATTTTGTCCAAAACTAGTCCGATAGCGCAAGCGTCCAAGGATGTGAACCAGTTTTGGGTCAAGTCCTGCCACACCAACGTCATAGGCCGCAGCTTCTCCTGCCTCGCGAATCTTGTTGTTTATTTCTGCCTTGGCAAACTCCACCGCTTCTTCAATTTTGGTTGGATGGATCCGTCCATCGGAAATAAGCCTTTCAATCGCAATCCTGGCAATCTCTCTGCGAATCGGATCAAAGCCGGAAATGACAATCGCTTCCGGAGTGTCGTCAACAATAATCTCAATCCCCGTCAGTCTTTCCAGCGCTTTAATATTGCGCCCCTCTCTTCCAATGATTCTGCCTTTCACTTCGTCAGACGGAATCGCCACGATACTGGTTGTCACATCAGCGGCATGCGATCCGGCGTATTTCTGAATCGCTTGCGTCATAATATCCTTCGCTTTCTTTTCCAGCGTGTCTCGACCTTCAACTTCCAGGGATTTGATTCTTTTAGCCAAAAGATCCCGACTCTCCTCTTCAGTCAATTGCAAGAGAATTTTTTTCGCCGCCTCTTTTGAAAGACCGGCAATTTTTTCCAGTCTTTTAAGTTCTTGCTTTCTGGCTTCTTCGACTTCTTTGCGGATTCTTCTGACTTCTTCCGCTTTTTGCCCTAAAAGATCTTTTTCTTTTTCCACCTCCTGGATTTTGCCTTCCAAGTTCTCCTCCTTTTTTTCCAGACGCACCTCAGTCCGCCGCAGAAGTTCTTCTCGGTCATATTCCTTTTTCTTCGCTTCCTCCAAGATATCCACTGCTTTGTTTTTCGCTTCCAGCACTATTTCCTGCGACTTCTTTTCTGCCTCCTCTTCAACCTTAGCCGCTTTCCCTTCAGCCGTGGAAAGTTGTTTTTTAGCAATTGTTTGCCTGGCGAAGTAGCCTAAAACTGCTCCAATTCCCAAAGATAAAATACCGGTGATAAGCACCGAGAGACCTGTTTCCATAATATTTTTTTCTATTCAATTGATAAATCATAAATGTAATTTGCGACAAATATTTTTTGAAAAATCAAGGCGCCATCCCTAATTTTTCCCTTTTACCAATATAAACTAGATTTGCTTAAACAATTATCTACCCTCCTTATGGTATTACACTAGCCAGTTTTTGTCAAAAAATGGGAAAAGTGCTATTATTCGAAAATAAGCACTCAAAAACACGCAAACTATGAAAAACACTTTCAAACCGATCGTTTTGGTTATTCTTGATGGCTGGGGGCTGAGCGACAAACAAAAAGGCAACGCTATTGCCAACGCTAAACTGCCTACGATTGATAAACTTAACCACTTCTATCCCCACATCGCCCTACAAGCCTCCGGAATATCGGTCGGGATTCCCTGGGGAGAACCGGGCAACTCAGAAGTTGGTCATCTCACGCTTGGCACGGGACAGACACTCTATCAAAATCTGCCTCGCATCACCATGTCGATCCAAAACGGAGAATTTTTCAAAAATACCGCCTTCTTAGGCGCTATCGAACACGCTAAAAAAAATAATTCTGCTGTCCACATTATGGGACTTTTGGGCAAGGGCGGAATTCATTCCAGCACTGATCATCTCTATGGCCTTTTGGAACTTTTGCGTGATCAAAAATTCGACCGCGTCTATTTGCATATTTTCACTGACGGAAGAGATTGCGCCCAAACATCCGGAGCAGAGTGTGTCGCTGAGCTCCAAAAAAGAATCGCAAATTACAGCATAGGACAAATCGCGACTATCAGTGGAAGATACTATGGCATGGATCGCAACAACAATTGGGACCGCGTGAAACTCGCCTACGACGCCATGACAGAGGGAACTGGAAATCAAATTGAAGATCCGATCGAATATCTCAAAAAATCCTACAAGAAAGAAGTTTTTGACGAATATTTGGAACCGGCCGTTATTATTGAGAATGGAAAACCAATCGCAAAAATCAGCGATAATGACGCATTGATCTTTTTTAATTTTCGCGAAGACCGCGCGCGCGAAATAACCAAGGCTTTCATTCTTCCTGGTTTCAACAAATTTGAAAAAAAACCGCTCAAAAATCTTCACTTCGTGGCAATGGTTCAATATGAAGCTGATTTACCGGTGAGCGCCATCGCCTTTCCCGTTGTAGAGGTGGATACTTGTCTGGGCGGGTTGCTCGCCAAAAATAAACTGACTCAATTGCGAATCGCCGAAACAGAAAAATTTGCCCATGTCACCTATTTTTTCAACGGAGGAAACGAGGAGCCCTTTCCACTAGAAGATCGCGTAATCATTCCGTCCAAGGACGTACCCCGTTTTGACGAGGCACCGGAAATGAGCGCCAAAGAAATCACCCAAAAGGTTTGCGAATTTATCCAAAAAGAGCAATATGATTTTATCCTGATCAATTACGCTAACGCGGATATTATCGGTCACACTGGCAATGAAGCGGCTGCTATCTCAGCAGTGGAGACAATCGATAAATGCCTAGCGGAACTCGTCAGAGAGGTGCTTTTGAAGAATGGTTGCCTACTCATAACAGCCGATCATGGAAACGTGGAAGAAATGGTCAGCATAAGAACTGGAGAGAAAAATACTGAACATTCCACCAATCCGGTCCCGCTTTGGTTTATCACATCCGAAAATCACCAAGAAAATAGCACCACTTCCTCATTTGAAGTTTCCGGACTTTTAAGCGATATCGCTCCGACGATCCTCGCTCTTTTCGCTATCAAAAAACCGGACGAAATGTCCGGGGAAAGTCTGTTGTCGCTTCTGGTGAATAAAAAATAGTCCCTACAAATTACGAACTATTACGAATGTACGAATTTAGAGTAAATAAAAATAGGGATAACTTATCGTTATGCCTATTTTCGTACATTCGTACAAATTCGTAATTCGTAGTAGAAAACTAAACAGCGATAGAAGTTCTACTTAATAATCTTATCCACAATCCCATATTTCTTCGCTTCAGTCGCGCTCATAAAATAATCTCGTTCGGCGTCAACTGCAATTTTAGTAACCGCCTGTCCAGTATGCTGTGCTAAAATTTCATTTAACTTTTCTTTGGTCTTTAGGATGTGTCTGGCATGAATATCAATATCCGTCGCTTGCCCTTGCGCTCCGCCCATCACTTGATGGATCATTACTTCACTATTCGGTAGGGCGATGCGCTTGCCTTTCGCGCCACTGGCCAAGAGCAAAGCTGCCGCGCTCGCCGCGATTCCCACGCAAATGGTGGAGACATCCGCTTTCACAAATTGCATTGTATCATAGATCGCAAGCGCTGACGTGACTGACCCGCCGGGAGAATTGATATAGAGCAAAATATCTTCTTTGGAATTTTGTGAATCCAAAAATAATAGTTGCGCGATAATAATATTGGCCGAAACGTCATCAATCGGACTACCCAAAAAAATGATTCTATCTTTTAGCAGGCGCGAATAAATATCATAAGCCCGCTCGCCTTGGTGAGTTTTTTCAATTACGGTTGGAATAAGATATTGATTTTTCATAGATTTGCATACATCTCCTTCTCCATTGGGGAGAAGGTGCCCGAAGGGCGGATGAGGGAGAAGCCTTCCGACAGCAATTATTACTGATTATATAGATTTTCTATTTTAACAACACCCTTTTCCCTCACCTGTCACGAGTACATGACATCCTCTCCCTAAGGGCGAGGAGGGATATTGTGCGAGAATTTAAATTATCTTCTTATTCGTACATTCGTATAAATTCGTAATTCGTAGAGACTACACCTTCTCCAGCATCTCAAACACCTTATCATTCTCCATGGTTCCTTTGACATAGCTATAGAGCCGTTGCATGTCAACATTTTTTTCGAAATCTTTAACATTCTTATAATACTGGATAGTCTTATTCATTTCCGCCTCCACTTCCGCCGATTCCACTTTTACTTCTTCTTTTTTGGCGATTTCCTTGAGCGCCATCGCTGATTTGATCCTTTTCTCCGCTTGTGGCTCCCAATCTTTGATGAGTTCTTCTTTGTTTTTTTTCAAATTTTCCAAATACTGTTCCAGCTTCATTCCGGTTGATTGAATTTGACTTTCAAATTCTTGCACCATTCGATTCAATTCATCAGCCACCAACACCTCTGGCAATTCGCCTTCCAAATTTTTCACAATTTCATCCAGATATTTTGTATGCTTTTCTTCTTTCAGCTTATGCTCATTTTCATGTTCCAGCCCTTCCTGGATATTTTTTTTGAGTTCAGAAAGATCTTTGAATTTTCCCAAAGACACGGCAAACTCATCATTGATTTCCGGCACCTGTCTTTCTTGCACCAACTTCATTTTCACTTGGAATTTCGCCGGCTTGCCCGCCAAATCTTTTTTGTGGTAATCAGCGGGAAACACCAACTCAAATTCCTTTTCTTCGCCTTCATGCATGCCAATCAGGTTTTCTTCAAAACCCGGAATAAATACACCCTTGCCAACAACTAGCGCGTGATTCTTGCTAGTTCCGCCTTCAATCACTTTGCCGTCAACACTTACTTCAAAATCGATCTCCACACTATCATTGCTCGCAACAGCACGTCTCACCGTCACCAACTTCACCCGACTATTGGCAATCTTCTCCAATTCAAGCATGATTTCATCTTCACCAACCTTGGCAGTTTTTTTCTGAAATTCGGCGTTAATCTTTTTAACCTCTGATTTATAATCATCCTTAACTGTCACTTCCGGCATCACAGCGACTGTTGCCGTGAAAACCAAATCCTCCCGCTCAGAAATTTTGTCGATTTCCACTTTCGGACTTCCGATCACCGCCAGTTTTTCGCGTGAAACAAAATCGGAGTAACTCTTACCAATCGCTTTTTCGGCAGCGTGCGAAAGAATCATTTCCTTTCCCACTTTTTGCTCCACCAAATTACGTGGCGCTTTCCCGGGACGAAATCCCGGAAATTTGAACTCAGCCGAAATTTCCGCTACGGCTGGCGCAATATATTTTTCCCATTCTTTCCAAGTAACCGTCAGTTCAATTTCAACTTTCGATTTAGGTAGATATTTCATAAGTCTCTTGTAATGTTTAGATTTTCTCTGTAAAATAAGTAATCTTTACTAATTACTAATTTATACTAATATACAAATGATGTAAAATCATCCTTATTTCTTCCAACTGTCTGTGAAAATTAGTATATTCGTACACTATTCGTAATTCGTAAAGATTTACTTGCCAAATTTTGCCTTATATAATTCAACGCTTCTTTTCACCGCCTCCATGGCTTTTGCTTTATTTTCAAAACCACCGATCTTCACCTCGTCATTTTGAATAATTTTATAAGTTTCAAAAAAATGCGTAATTTCTTTCAAGGTATGTTTATTTATATCCTCCAGGTCATTCAAGTAATCCCAGCGTGGATCTTTCACTGGAACCGCAATAATTTTATCATCACTCTCGCCGGTATCTAGCATATGCATCACTGCTACCGGTCGAACAACCACCAAAATTCCAGGTGATAACGGATAGGTTGTTAGAACAATCACGTCCAGTGCATCATTATCATCCCAATACGTTTTTGGCGCAAAACCATAGTCAAATGGATAATCTTGCGCGGTTCGATTTGCCCGATCGAGTTTAATCAATCCCGTCTCTTTATCAATCTCGTATTTATTCTTCGATCCTTTTGGGATTTCAATAATGACGTTAAACTGCTCTGGAGCTTTTTCCCCAAGGGGAACATCATGCCATAGATTCATAAGAATTAAATTTTCAATTTATAATTTTCAATTTTCAAACAATGTTTTAATTTCAAAATTTAGAAATTAATTCATTGAAAATTGTTTACCTGCCTGCCGGCAGGCAGGGAAATTAGAAATTGGAATAATTAGAAATTAAAGGCCCAAAAATTATTCTCCCGCCTCCGACTTGTCCTCGACAACTTTTTCCTCCACACCTTCCACAACTACCTCTGTGTCGTTCTGTGCTTTTTCTGTATTATTTTGTGAATCAATTTCTTCTGTATCCGCCCCCACTCCTGAAATATCAATCTTCCAACCAGTCAGTTTCGCGGCCAAGCGCACATTTTGTCCCCGCTTACCGATTGCCAAAGAGACTTGTTCTTCTGGCACTAAAATCGCCGCTATTTTTTCTTTTTCATTCAGTTCCGCTCGCAACACTTTAGCCGGACTGAGTGCGGCAGAGATAAACTTGGCAGGATCTTCGTCCCAAAGGATAATATCGATTTTTTCTCCACCCAATTCGTCAATGACCGCTTGGACTCTCGTGCCTTTTTGCCCCACGCAAGAACCAATCGGGTCAATTCCCTCTTCCGTCGAAGTAACCGCGACTTTCGTGCGTTCACCGGCTTCCCGCGCGATCGCTTTAATTTCCACTGTTCCGGCAAAAATTTCCGGCACCTCCAATTCAAACATTTTGCGCACCATTTCCGGATGCACGCGACTGAGCGTAATCCCAGGGCCTTTCGTTCCGGCGTCCACTTTCTCCAAATAAACCTTCACGCGATTCCCAATGCGATAGTTTTCTCGCTCGATTTGTTCACCGGGGAAAAGTACACCGACTGATTTTCCAATATCAATAAACACATTCCGTCCTTCCACTCGCTGCACCACCCCGCTAATCACTTCACCTTCCTTATTCTTATATTCCTCAAACATCGAATCTCTTTCGGCTTCCCGAATTCGCTGGATGATTACTTGCTTAGCTGTTTGCGCCGCTACTCGGCCATAATCACTTTCTGTTGGCAACGCCGTTTCAATGATATCTCCCACCACTGCTTTTTTCTTGATTTTTTTCGCTTGCTCCAAAGTCAAATCACGTTCCGGATTGAAACGCGGAAGCCGATCCTCAGCTTCTTCCGTCTCATTCCGTCTTACTTCTGCGTGACTCCGTGCCCCCATCTTTTCTGTGTCATTCTGCGCCCCCAATTCTGGTTCATTCTGCGTCTCTTCCACAAATTCTCGCGTCGTTTCGTCCACCACCTCTTTGACCAGAAAGAATTTCGCGCCACCACTCACTTCATCAAATTCCGCGCGGATGTTTTGTCCTTTTTTTCCGTAATCTTTTTTATAAGCCGCTGCCAAGGCTGCCGCAATCGTCTCGATCACTTTTTCTTTGGAAATTCCCTTCTCTTCACAAAGAGCCGTAATGGCACTGCCAAAATCAATCTTCACCGGAGTTATTGGCATCGCCGTTGCCCTATTCGTCTTTCGCATAGTTCCCAATTTTCGCATAAAATTATTTGTTAGTTTGATTAAATATTAGTTTAATTATCCTGTCTTGTCTTTACGAATTACTAATCTGTACAAATATACGAATGAATTAAATCTAACCTTAACTACTCTTATTAAACATTTCCGATTAGTATATTCGTATTCTATTCGTAATTAGTAAAGATTTCCAAATAAAATGGCCCGCTTTCGCGAACCTGAATCTCTCTTCTCTATCAACACTCATATTATAGACCAAGAGTTCCGGTTTTGTCAAATTAGGAAACTTAACTGAGACTATTTTTCTACGCTATTATCCCAAAAGTACTGAAAAAATAGGTACTTAATAGAAATTACTTCAACAAAGAAATTCTTAATTTCAACTGAAAAATTAAATCTTTTTTCAAATTATTTTTCACCCAGGCTTTTTGCTTTTCCGAAATCAGCTCGCCCAATCCTTGCAAAATATTAGCATTGTCTAGTTTTTCAATAAAAGCTAGCACATATTCCAAATAAGCTTTTTGTTCTTTTCCTGTTCTTTCTCGAATTATCTCTATATTGATCTCCCATGTTTTTGAAAAAAAATACTGTAAATCAAAAAGATCGCGCATTGCTGTTTCGTTGCGGTTGGTAAGTGCCACTAATTTATTAGCGAAAATATCTTCTTTACTCATTATCTTCATTGGAATTCCCAAATAATCCAGCACTTCATATTTTTTTTGCCAACCCCTAGTTGATATTTCCACTTTGATTTTTTTCTCTCCTTTGCCATAAGAAAGTAGAAAAAAAATCGTCGCTCTTTTTATTTGCTTATCCTTTATTTCCCCATATTTTTCTAATATTTTCCTCACTTTCGAGAAAACTAATTCTTTCTTGGCACTATTCAAAAGATCAAAGTCCAAATCCACTGAAAAACGAGGAAGGTCGTGAAAAAAATAACAAGCCGTTCCGCCCTTAAATCCCAAATAGGAGGAAATTTCAATATCCTGATAAATATCTTTCAAAATCTGCACCATTATTGTCTTGTGTTTTGAAATATCAAACATATTTTTTACTGATTTTTATATTTATTATAGTAACTTTTTAGTCTTTCTTCCAGCTTTTTATTTTGATAAATTTTAACCAATGAAAAGCATTTTTCCCAGTCAATTCCGCGCAAATTGTCAAAATAATACCCAGGACTTCGATAAATCGTATCAAGAAAAGCTCTTTCCTTTCCAGAAATGGCGTAACCGTTTTTTTTGTTTATCCCCTCCATATTGAGCAGAACGGCGTTTTTCATTTTTTGATATTGGATTTTTTGTCCATTCTTTAAAACTACCTCTCTTCCCAAATAGCTTGCTACAAAAACAGTTTCGTAAAATTGAAAAATAACCCCTTCTTCCAAAAGAGCAGTTTCAAAACTGACATAGCTTGGGGTATAAATTTTTACCGCCACTTCGCGAATGTCATAATCCGGTTTAGCATAGATTCCCCGCCTTAGTCGAATAAGATTTCCCTTATCCACATAATATTTCAAGCTTGATTTAAGCTGATCCAAATTATCCCATCCCCAAAGCAAACCAATCTCGTTGGCCGTGAAAACACTATTTTTGGCTTGATATAGGCTTACCATTCGATTTTCCATATAATTTGTGAACTAAAGGTAATAATTTACCTTACCTTTAGTATATATTATTTTGAGATACTTGTCAACTACTCCACAATACTCACATTTTTCCCAAATTTTGCCTAAAGTAGGCCTTTTTCAGGATTTTTCCCCAAAACCCATCAAAAGCACAACTACCCTTGAATCGCACTATTTTGCCCAATATAAAGCATTTTAACCCAACAATTTAACAATTCAACAATTTAACAATGAATTTTGGTTTGACTTTTCTCCCGTTTTGTGCTAGGATATAAGGTCAACACAAGAATTAATTGTCATTCCCGCGTAGGCGGGAATCCAGTATAAATTCGTTGTGATGGCTCGGCTCAAGGGTAAACCAAGAGCCGAACGGTCGGCTCTTTTAAAATTAAATATATCAAAATTATATTCTCGCGAAAGCGGAAAGGTAGGACAAGATGGCAGGAATCGCAGATTTTTTAAAGGAAATCGCAATCGAAGTTGGTGCGGAACTTTTCAGCATCAACACAATGAAAAAGTTCATAACCAAAACGATGGCGCAAAAAGTTGGGAACACTATCACTGGAACAACCACTCAAACACCTGAGAGTCAGGATGTGGATATAAAAGCAGGGGGGGTGTTTAATTTATCAGATGAAGAAGCTTATGCCGTTTTAATGGCAAAGCTTGAAACTTCTTCCGATAAAAACAACCAAAAATTAGCTTTCAAGGTTTCCAAGGGAGTAAACAATGAATTGCCCCTGGAGGATCAAAAGCAACGTTTTCGTGTCGTTTTCGGCCGCCTATCTCAAATTGAATACACAAAAGAAACGGAGAGGCAGCGAGAGGAAATCCCTCAGGCAAAAGGTGAACCGAAAATTAAGGAAAAAGTTAAAGAAGTAAAGATTAACTTGGCAATTGAATGTCTCAAAAGCTTTGTTAATTATACTCCGAAAGAAAGGCTGGAGGTCTACAAGGCAATGGGCATTTTTGAATCCGAGCTTCAGCGAAAGTCGAAATCGGCTAAGAAGTTGCTCGTAGATAATGAGTGTAAAATTGTTAATGCGTTAAATTCCATTAGCTCAAATATCGCGGGAGAAGAGTATCTGGGCCTTTGGGCAGAAACAAAAAAAACATTGTGGCCATTTGGCAAAAAATAAAAAAAAAGGGGGGTCGCAAAATGAACAATATAATAACCAGTTTTTTAGGAATTCACACGGCTGCCATAAATAGGGGCAGAACTGTCTACAGTAGAGTGATCCCGCCAGCCATTATCATTTTCATTTTACTTTTTTTGGTCGGATTGGGGTTTAATCTGATAGGAGCTAAGGGAATTAATTTGTTTTTCTCCCTAGTTCTTGTTCTAATAACTCTCGCCTGCTCACTCAGAGCAGAGGCAATTATTAACATTTTTTTTGCCGGGGTAATTTCAGGAATTATTCAGACCCCGCAGACCATGCCCAAAGAAATCAAAAAATTCTTTACATGGTATATTGGGTTAGTCGGCCAGATTATGTTGTGGACATCAATCGTGTTCTTTTTTCTAGGAACAATTGATGCAAGCGGACACACAAGAGCCCTTTTAGGTCTCCTAGCTGCCATAATATTAATCCAACTAATTCAGGCTATGTGGAAAATAGGCAAAACCTGGGGCAAGAAATTTGTGTATTACTACGTATCTGTCATGTTGCTGGTTTTTGCTTTTTCCTTAATACCAGACACTTTTGTTAACTGCGATTTTTGCAAGGAGATTAGAGGTTTTGCAAAAACCCAGTGGGCAAAATTATTTCAAAGTTCAACCGCGTATCAACTTCCTGCTGATATAAAAATTTATGCTTACACTGATAAGGTGATGGTATTATCAAGTTTGAAATATACCAAGCCGGTGGAAGCAGTTTCTTTGAACGAAACCGTAAAGCAAAATGGAGCCGTTTATGAAAAAGTTGGACTTCCGGATCCGACAACCGATCAGCCTGGGTCAATTGTGGGATGGGTTTTTATCGGAGATTTAAAGAAAGAAATTTCCATACAAACCCAAGCACCAGCTTCATCGCCAGCGCCCACAGTACTGGCACCGGCATCGCCAATAACCAATAGCGTTGCCCCTCAAGGCATCGCTCAACCCATCATAGTGAAGATAAAAAAAGATGGGGCTACCCCATACTGGAAAGAATTACCAGCCGGGGAATACACACTTGAGCCAAGAAGGGCTCAATTTGTCAGAGATGGAGAAAATTTTATTAGCGATAGCAACGGATCGCTTTCGCTATCCAAAAAAATGTTAGTTAACTTTTACCTGCCGGGAGCAGAGATCGGCACAGTAACAATTACACCGAAATAATTTCACAACTTCAACGAAAGGAGGTGATAAAAGGGCAACTCAACTGAGCTGCCCTTTAAAAATGTCTTTTTTTTATAATACCCCTAACCATTTAAAAGCATCTCGACAGTTTTCACTGCAATGTAACCAAACAGCGCCACCACCAAACCAATAATCGACGCCACCATGGTTTTTTTGGCTGTTTCCATCATTTTTTCATCTGTCGCCACCAGAAAATATTGAATACCGGAAATTACAAAACTGATGATCGCAATGATGCCAATGATACTGAGAAGCCAATTGGCCACATTTGTAAAAATCCCCTTAACCAAATTCGAATTGGTTGGCAATCCCGTGTTGGTCGGAAAAGTTATGCCGGATCCAGTTGTCGTTGACCCACTACTGCTACCACTAGACTCACAACAAACATAACCGGCGGTGGAGCAAGAGCCTGTCTTGGTTTTCGTGCAACTGGCGCTCGGAACGCAAACAGTTGAACAAGTAGTCGATCCGCCACTAGATACGCCTCCACAAGCTGTCGCGGAATTAGGAATAGCGCTACAAACTGTGCTGTGTGAAGTAGACGAAGCGCCACAACTTGCAGGACATGCCACATTAGTGCATTGTTTAGTCACAGTATCTTCGCAACAACATCCTAACGTAATACTTGTAGCGCTTCGAGCTGAGCAACTGACCTCATTACAACTTCCATCACCACAAGTCCAATTCCAATAACCATCGGTACTAGCAACTACTGAGGGACTGCCAGAAGCACAAAGACCACTCGTCGGAGCAGTCGAGTGTGACACGCTAGTAGCCGTCCCGCAAGAACAATCCCCAGCCTGCGCTTTCCCGGTCAAGAGAAAACTGAGCCCTAATGTCATCACCGAAACCAAAAACAATTTTGTTTTGTTTTTCATACTCATTTTAATTTTAAAATAAAGTCCTCACATTTAGCATCGCGTCCACGGCTCTGATCACAATAAAGCCGGATAGCGCCACGATAAGACCGATAATGGCCGCTTGCATTGTTTTTTTGGCAGTTTCGAGCATCTTCTCATCCGTTGCCACGAGATAATATTGAATACCGGAAATAACCAGTGCAATAATTGCCAAAATTCCGATAATCGTCAAGAGCCAATCCAGCACCCCCATAATAATATCCTTAAGCGCTGTCCCCGGCAAACCAAAATCTCCTAATCCTGCTGAATTCCAACCACTGTCTGATCCAGAACCAGAACCACTACCACCTGGTGTTCCACTGCCGCTCCCTGAGCCACTCTTACAAGTACCACCACTGCAAGTTCCAGTTTTGCCGTCAGTTGTGGTGCAAGCTGCCCCATTCACCAAATCCGCGCAAGATGTTGCAGTTGTTCCGGTGCTACAAAGCCCACTCTTACAAGTGCCTATTTTTCCATCAGATGTGGTGCAAGCTGCCCCGTTCACCAAATCAGCGCAAGATGTTGCAGTTGTTCCGGTGCTACAAAGCCCACTCTTACAAGTGCCTATTTTTCCATCAGAGG
>Ga0172379_10007679_pt1 | contig 13905 bp, 10 predicted proteins | sample GrowelOW334metaG_FD_119756 | JGI IMG/M metagenome (GOLD analysis project Ga0172379, IMG submission 119756) | Groundwater microbial communities from an aquifer near a municipal landfill in Southern Ontario, Canada - Groundwater well OW334 metaG | ecosystem: Environmental > Aquatic > Deep... | reverse complement strand
CTATAGATTTTCTACGCGATACAACATCCATCAAAACCTTGATATTTGGAGTTTATTTTAATCAACGTATTGATAGATTACCATCATCCATCACCCATTTAAAATTGGGACATTTTTTTGATCAACCGATAGATCACCTACCCAATTCTATAACGCATCTAACGTTTGGAAATATGTTTAATCAACTGACAAACCACCTACCAACATCCATCACACATTTAACATATGGATTTTATTTTGATAGAAAGATAGATCATCTACCCCAAAGTTTAACACATCTAACGTTAGATGCTTATTTTGATCAACCTATAGATAATTTACCATCATCTCTCACACATCTATCAATAGGTGGAGGTTTTAATCAACCAATAAATCATCTACCCAAAAATTTAACACATTTGAAATTAGGATGGAGATTTAATCACCCAATAGAAAACTTGACACCAACGTTAAAAGTTTTAATATTGGGAGATTATTTTAATCATCCTATAAATAACCTTCCTCCATCCCTCGAATTTTTGACATTAGGGGACAAATTTAATCAACCAATAGATATCCTTCCATCATCCCTCATTAATTTAAATGTTGTGAGATAAAATATTTTATATATTGAATATAAAAAGATCTGTTACCTATATTACTTGTATTTTTTTGTATTACTTGTATTTTTTGGTATCCTTTAATAGTCTGGGATGAACGATGGTGGGTGAGAGTAAGGATCGTGAGAGTTAACAGTCACTTGGGCGTATCGTTTAACGGCTCTAACTGGACAGAAATAACTAGGATCTCTATGAGTATGAGGGTCTTTGTTGCATCGACATTTTTTGAAACATATGCCACAGTTGCATGGGCAATTCTCTGAGACGTAATGTCTATGGAGACATCTCTTGCATCTCACTCTATTACGTATGGCCTCCTCATTTCTGTCAACGTATTGTCTATGATAGGAGTGTCCATGACTAAGATCGTGGCTATTGCATCTGTCCAAATGTGGAGGGGCTACGCCGTGTGGAAAACTACCATGACCGTGATGAGCGTGACCGTGATGTTTATAATAATGTCCTTGATCGTGGTGGTGATTATAATCAAGGTCATTACTATAAGCATGTTGAGCATTTGAAAGATCTTGAGTAAAAAATTCTTGTGAGACGGGTCGTTGTGATACATACATCTGACCCGGCAACATCATCTTCTTTGAGAATGTATACTCAGGAAAGGTGACCCTGCTAGGGATATTATTTACCCCGGAATATCTTGAATTCATATCGACGTTATTTGAAAAATATTCTTTGTTATACCCGTTATGTGAGTTTTGTAAGTTTTGTAGATTTTTTCTCTCTTTTAAGATAAGATCGGCTCTTATTCTATCTCTACTCTCAATATCAAAGTTGTTTATATTATAATAAAATTTTCGATTTGCTGCATCTTTTATTTTTGTCGATTGTATATGAGCTTCATCTATGTATGGGGTCATAGTACCATCATTATTAAAACTCTCGTTACCTTTAAAAAAACCGCTCCTATTTCCGTACTTTATGGGAAGGTCGGTCATATGAGATGGGTGTGTAAACATCTCCTTCTTTCTATCCTCTATAACGTCATCACCAGTTCCCTTTAACGGTGTACCTCGAAAGAGTGGTTGAAGTGGTGGATATACGGTATCATTTCCTATAGGATCTCTATTTCCCGTGTATAGGGCCTTACTAGCATATATCTCTGGATGGATCTGATTCACCTTTGGATATTCGTGTAACGGTAACGTAAATTTAATGTCACCATTTTGTTCATATATGGCGTGGGATATACCATTATCACATAGAGCTGTCCTACCATCCTTCTCCTCAAAGGTGTATTGATCTACCAACGGTATCTGAGTCCTACAAAAGGGTACATGTTTTAGATGCAAAAACCTTTCCATCACCCACAAACTATAATTTGCAATTATTTGTATGTAATGATAATTATTAATAGATATAAAAATTTTTATAGACTCTTAAAGTATTAATACTTTGTCCTATATTTTTAATAATGATACAAGTTAAATATTGATAATATAATACCTGGTTTAATATTTATAATATTAATAATCTATAGGTAAACAATGAACATAAACTCTTTGAAAAAAAATGTAGATGTACCCCTATCTATAACATATCCCGATATCGTCGGTGAGATCGATGAAGACGAGACCGACCTTATGTGTAATGGTGCCTATGATTTGATCTTGATAGAGAACGCTAGTGAGATCTTTAGATTGATAGCTATGGATACCGACCTTATAGAGAGTATCATGAATATCATTATTAAAGAGAACAAGGGTAAGGATAAAACATTATACTCTAAAAAGATATTAAGGTTGGATAAGGGTATTAAAACTTATGAACCCGATAAGGCCATAACGTCAAATAATATATACGTTGTGGATTCTCACTCATTTCCCGACGTGGAGACAAGATACATACTAGAACCAAAGATCATCACCGACCCAGATACATTTGAAGAGTTGAAAGAATATTTAGAGACCATAAGGATCGCTAGATTAGATATCCAAAAGATAAAGGATGGTCAAAAAAATGATAGATACTCTATAATGATGACCGTCGCTCTATCGGGGGATGATGGTGGTCACTATGCATCCTTGATATACGAACATCACGGAACGTCGGGTGATGATAGATTATATCTGTTTGACAGTATGCAATTTAATGATGGAGATGATAAGAGATCGAGTAGTGGTTATACACATGGTTTCAAATTCATAGGTCTATTATTGTTCAATATTAAACCAAAGGTCATAGATGATATATCGATGTACGCATCTCTACAGATAACAGGAGGATTTTTGGAGAACGAAAGTGCATTCGTAAATGACGGTATAGAGAAAAAACTATTAGACGACAGAACCGTAAAATATTTGACGATACAAAATACAGAGAGTCAGAATCATTTCTGTTACATGTGGGGAATTTGGTACACCCATCTCAGAGTATTAAATATTGACGTCGCATCCATTTCGGAGACCCTCTACAAGAATAACATCGATCCATTCATAGTCATAAAGAGGTATATCTGGTACATCTATATATATTTGAATCTCAAAGATACTATAAAGGAACACTTTCATAAGGATGGAAGGTTCTTTATATCTTACTTTGAAAAACATTTTCCTTGTGTGTGGACCAACACTACTGATATGAGTCTCGAATCAAAACTATCGTTGACATTCAATAGATATGAGATAAAATCCCTACGTAGTGTGAAAAAGATAAAAAATATAGACGATTGTCTATTATTCTCTATAGATATGAAAGATATAGATATCGATAAGGTAAAAAATACGACTATACTACCGAATATTAAACATAGATTTTGTAGTTGAACATTAAACATGGATTTTGTAATTAGAGATAAACTATTTTTATATATTATAAAAATTTGTAACATTAGTGATCTTTGAAAATTTCTAATATTGGGTGATTAACTATAGTAAAACTCCAACATAATATTTGGTCGAAGATGATCCATCTTTTGATTATTACGATATCTTAATTTCAGATAAATAAGTGAATCGGGTAACTTGTTCATAGGGTGATTGAAGCGAGATCCTAATTTTAGATAGATGAGGGTTGATGGAAGGTGATCTATGGGCTGATTAAAGCAATATTCCAACTTTAAAAATTCAAGAGAGGATGGTAAATGGTCTATGGGTTGATCAAAAAAATGTCCTAATGTTAAATCTTGACACAATGTGGGTAGATGGTCTATGGGTTGATTAAAACCAGATCCAAATTTCAAAGATTTAATCGACAAAGGAAGATTGTCTATTGGTTGATTAAAGTCGCATCCAGACTTTAAATGTTTGATCGATGAAGGGAGATGATCTATGGGTTGATTAAAGCAAGACCCTAACATTAAATTTTTGAGAGAGGTTGGGAGATGATTTATAGGTTGATTAAATTTTTCTCCTAATGTCAAAGAATTTATCGATGAGGGAAGATGATCTATCGGTTGATTAAACCAATAACCGACTATTAAAATTGTGAGAGAGGATGGTAGATGATCTATGGATAGATCAAAATGGTCCCCTGTATATAGATATATGAGAGAGGATGGAAGGTGATCCATGGGTTTATAAAATTCACCATCTAATATTAAATGAGTAATACCCGAAGGAAGGTGATCTATGGATTGATTAAAAAGATATCCAAATGTTAGATGAGTTATACTCGAAGGGAGAAGATTGTCTATGGATTCATTAAAATAATTTGGAAATGTTAGATGAGTGACAGATGATGGAATATAGTCTATAGGTCTCTCTAAATAATAATGAACAAAAATCTTTTTGATGTCAAACTGTTCCAAATCCTTCATATTTAATATTTTTTTGTTAATGAATGTAGGTTCGTTGAACACTAAAAGATCGAACGTATTCTTAATAAATTTTAACGTCTCATCTTTACATTTATTATCCTTTACTCTAATTTTTCTAGCACGAACCTTGTCGATATTATCATCATTCAACAAAAATACGAGTTTATAGTTAAAGATTGACCTAACCTTTTTGTTGACGTTCTTTGATGCAAGATTAAGGTTTTTTAAATCGTTAACATCCGTTTTTCTTAATAGATCAAAATATTTGAATATCTTGTTCATAATTTTAGAACATAGGACAAATTCGCAAAGATTTGTCATTACGTTATTTTCAACCATTTTAGTATATTTTAGTGTTTTTAGTATTTTGTATTTAAATAAGTATTTAAAATTATAAGTATCTTGTAAACAAGATTATTTTGTATTAACAAAGAGTTATAAATTGATTAATTTATAAAAAGAAGGACGATGTTTTAATATATCTGTGTTTAAAATATCATTTTCACGTTAACGTGAAAACAATAAATTTTAGTTTTTAAAACGATTACTGATATGAACCTCGACTCAAAACTATCGTTGACATTCAATAGATATGAGATAAAATCCCTACGTAGTGTGAAAAAGATAAAAAATATAGACGATTGTCTATTATTCTCTATAGATGTGAAAGATATAGATCTTGAACAAGTAAAAAATACGACTATACTACCGAATATTAAACATAAATTTTGTAGTTGAATATTAAACATAAATTTTAGAGATAAACTATTTTTATATATTATAAAAATTTGTAACATTACAATATTTTAAAACATTGGAAGATGATTAAAGAAAAGACTTGCAGGTCTTTAATGATCAAAACTTTTAAAAAAAACTACTTTAAGATTTGGTGCAAAGTGATATATAGAATTGTTGAAATGTGAACCTAATTGTAGATAGACGAGAGAAGATGGTAGAAGATCTATGGGTCTATTAAATACGGGTCCAAATGTCAAACGTTTGATGGATTGAGGAAGACAATCTACAAATTGTTTAAAACGATATCCAAATTCCAAACGTTTGAGGAATTGAGGAAGATAGTCAACAGATTGATTGAAACTATCTCCAAATTCCAAACGTTTGAGGGAGGGTGGTAGATAATCAACAGATTGATTGAAACTATCTCCAAATTCCAAACGTTCGAGAGAGAGTGGTAGATGGTCTACGGTTTGATTAAAAATTTTGGCTACTGTCAAATTTAAATGGATAAGTAAAGGAGGGAGATTGTCTATCGGTTGATTAAAGTTACATCCTACCTTTAAATATTTGAGAGATGAAGGGAGATGGTCTATAGGTTGATTAAAATTACCACCAAGAGTCAAATGTTTGATAGAATTGGGTAACTCATCTATCAGTTGATTAAATTTTTCTCCTAACCCTAATATGGAGAGAGATTTTGGGAGATGGTCAATAGGCTGATTAAACCAATAACCAAATACTAATTCATGTAGAGACGATGGGAGATGATCTATAAGTTGATTAAAAAGTACCCCCGTATATAAATATATGAGAGAGGATGGTAGATGATCCATAGATTGATTAAACTTTTGATCAAAGCTTAAATGTGTTAAACTTTGTGGTAGATAATCTATCGGTTGATTAAAGTAATATCCGAAATCTAGATGAGTTACACTCGAAGGGAGAAGATTGTCTATGGGGTTGTTAAAATTATTTCCAAATGTTATATGGGTGAGGGTACACGATGTTGGAATATATTCTATGGGTATATCACAATAAAAGATAAAATGAATCTTTTTGACGTTAAACTGTTCTAAATCTTCCATCCCTAAGATTTTTTTGTTATTAATGGATGTGGGTTCATTGAACATCAAGTATTTGAATGTATCCTTAATAAATCTTAACGTCTCATCTTTACATTTAGCATCTTTTACTCTAATTTTCTTGGCACAAACCTTGTCGATATTATCATCATTCAACAAAAATACAAGTTTATGGTTAAAGATAGATCTGACCTTTTTGTTGACGTTCTTTGATACAAGATTAAGGTTTTTCAAATCGTTAACATTGGTTTTTTGTGATAGATCAAAATATTTGAATATCTTGTTCATAATACTAGAACAAAAAACAAATTCACAAAGATTTGTCATTACATTATTTTCACCCATTTTTAAAATATTCAGTATATTTTAGTATTTCAGTATATTATAGGATTTGTATTTTTAGTAGTTTAATATTTGTATTAATAAGAATATAAATTAATTAATTTATAAAAAGAAGGAACGATGTTTTAATATATTTGTGTTTAAAATATTATTTTTACTCTAACGTTAATAATTAATCGTTATTTAATAATTAATCGTTAAGCATATACTGCCATTTCTTTTTATAAATTAATTAATTTATAACTATTAATACTAATTTTTTTGAATAAATCCATAGTCGTCGAATATATTATCTCATTAATTTTAACATATCTACAAGTTTTGTGTCAAGTCTTATATTAACGCGATAGGTCTTTATAATATCTTGTAACGTAGATACTATACTTTTTTTGACGTCATTGCTCGTCGACAAGGATAAGAATTTTGATATCACCATATTTTTATCAAGATTCGTCATCGTCAATCCTTTTATACTATAACGATTGCATAGACTTTTTAGTTTAATCTCTTCCTTAGATTCATCGATGTTGATATTGGTAACGTTAATAGTTTTTGGTTTGATATTAGTAGTTTTTGGTTGAACGTTAATATTGGTATTTTTTGGTACAACGTTAACGGATTTAGGTACAACGTTAATATTATTGGGTTTTAATGTAACGTTAACAGATTTAGGTGCAACGTCATCAATATTCTTTGTATCTTTTTGCAAAGTCTCTTTACTCTCCAAACGTTTCAAATCTTTCACCATCTCTCTTATAGATGTATAACGCCATTGATTCATCCGATGTGGTCTCCTAGATCTAATCTTGTGACGGGATGAATCTTCATTATCAAATTCTTCTTCACCACTCTCATCCTCTTCTTCTTCATCATCTTCTTCTTCATCATCATCCTCTTCTTCATCATCATTCTCATCCTCTTCTTCATCCTCTTCTTCATCCTCTTCATCGGTACCCTCTGTATCTTCTTCTTCATCGTCATCGGTACCCTCTGTATCCTCATATTCTATCTCATTATCGACGTCGTCATACTCTATAAAATCATCATCGTCATCATTATCGGTACCCTCGTTATCATTTTCATTCGGTACCCTCATTATCTTTGCATCAACATCGTCATACTCTATGATCTCGTCGTCATCATCGATGGGATCAAATGTCAACGTTGAAAATATTTTTGTTAACTGCGGAGTATTTTTGATATTTTTTAAAGAGAGTGTATTCTTATTTTTTGAGACGTTATTTTTTGTATTTCTTGACATATCGTATAAATATATAATATGATAGGTGTGATGTAGATTAAAATATGGTGTGATGTAGATTAAAATATGGTGTGATGTAGATTAAAATATGGTAAGGTAATAAAATATACAAAATATATAAAAAAGGTCGATCAATAGATCATTTTTACAAGACGTTGAATGTAATAAAATAGTATTTTTTAAAATTTATATATCTTTATATATAAAAAAATTGAATCTTTACATTGGACAGTATTCATGTGAGTTTTGTATACCCAAATTTGATGTCAATTTTATCAACATCTTTTCACTAGCGTCCCTCTTAATATTGTTTACAAAGGTATCGTCTTGGACAAAGGGATAATAAAAATAGTTGTTTACTACATTATAATCACACTCTGTCTTATCCCCTCTCATCCAAGTCCTTATGATCAATGTGACACTCTTATCATAAGAGTCTCTATTAGGGTATAGGATTTTGAAAATATTGTTCGTCTTCCATTTACCCTTTACAACAACATCACCCTTCTTTATCTCCATATCATAGATCTCTTTTAATCTAGTGATGGGATCAAAGAGTTTTTTGTACTCTAACATATCATCGTTCCAACTCTTATTGATATAGTCTATGAATAGATCATAACAAATATTAAAGATGTCACCCTCTATACATCCAAGACTTTGAAAGACGATAGCCAATGCTCCAAAGAATGATTCAGTGACATCCTCCAACAACGCTCTATACTTTCCTGGATTTGTTTTTTCGATGGTATATATAGCTTCGATATTATCGTTATCGTCCTTACAAAGAATAAAGTTGGAGAGACCGTATTGTTTGGCAAACATGTATATAAACTCTCTACTTACCAAGAAATGTTTGAGTTTTGTGATCCACTTGATATTTTTTAATGTGGGGAATCTATCTTTGATAAAAAGGGTTACCGTCGAGTTGATGAAACAATCACCAAAGAATTCCAACATCTCGTAGTTGAATCTCTTATCGTAGCTCTTACAGACCATTGATGATACGATATAGTTGTAATGTTGGTTGGTGAATGGGACGTTAGGATATAATTTTTTTAATAGATCTACGACGTATGTATATTGTTGGGACGCATACCTTCTAACACTCGTATACATCTCGTTGAATGCATGATCCTTTGTATAAGAGTTTATGGGTTCAACTCTATCTACTATGTGATAAGTCTCCAATACCTTCAATACCTCAGAACAAGCCTTGTGTGTCATATCCTTTTTAAATCTAGGATAATCTTCGACCTTATAAGAGTAAGAGAATACCTTGAGGTTTTGTGGATTCTCTCTCTTATCACCAAATATCCAAGTATTGATCTTTACAATAAGGTAGTTGTTACCCTCAATGTTGTTGACGTTCTCCTTCATCTCGTACTCTATCATGTTCTTTGTAGACCATGCTGGTTTATTGATCTTTGAAGAGTATAATTCCTTAAGACGAGTCTTGTCATCGATGAGCTTCTTGTTGTCCAAAGTGTGTGTACCTGGAATATAAAGATCGGAGGTGTTGAAACAAGATGCATAAAATAAAGAGTAGATCTCGTAGCACACCGTGTAATCTCTACCATAATTCTTTTGATCGTTGAAGAGTATCGATAGATTACACATTATTCCACCGAATAGGCTGATGACGACGTCGTTTATTAAGATGCTCAACGTCTTTGCATTCAAAGAGTTGATGTGATCGTCAAAAGCCGTAGTCTTATATACAAAGGAGGCTACCGTCATACCGTTGATATTCTTGTTGGCAAAGGCCTCTATAAGAGTCTTTGCTGTGAATGTATGCTTGAGCTTTGTTAGATATTTGACGTTATAAACATTATTAAATTTTGACATGATATAAGAGATAGTGAGGGTGTTGGTGATGGTCTCACCGATAGATTTGTAATAAGAATTATTGATATTCTCATCGTATGCCTCATCTATAAAACATACTCTTAACGACTCTACGAACTTTTGTAAAGATGATTGAGAGAATGTATTGAACGTCGCCTCATTTATCACACTCTTTAAAAAGAATGTGATGAATGAATAGAACTTGTCAGAGTACAATGGATGAACGTCTATTTTTTGAGTGGGTGTAGGATTTCCGTAGACGGGTACATAATTGAAATGTCCTTGAGGGAAGAAAGAGGAAAAGTTAAAAGGATCAATATTTAATGGAACGTTAAAGTTTTGAAATGTCTGTATCATAGGTACGGTTTGAATATTTTTTGCTGGACGTGGGGGAAGTGGTGGAACAAACATTATTGTAATTATAAATAATTAAATATAACCTTGTTAAATAAATGTAATCTTGTAAATAGTGTTAAATATTATAGTCGTTGTCAACGTTATTAAAAAATAATTATATAATCGTATATAATTGGATATTGGTATAAATTATATATACTTGTATTAAAATATTATTTTTTATGTAGTGTATATAAATTATAAAATATACTGTATTAAATTAATAAATTTAAAATGAATAAAAATATAAAATTTACATATATATGTAAAATTCCTACTATTTTTAATGTTATATTAAAATATCTAAATATGCCTTTCACGCTGCCTGGAAAGGATAGATCTATAAATGAACAGATGAGATTATCGATATATCATAAATTTTGTAACATAAACTATATAAAAAATTTGAGACATGTCAATAGATTGATATCAAATATAATATGTAGATACATTGCTAAACATTTTTATTTTGATCCTTTAAAGATTTTTAACTCTAAAGACATGACAAGATCTTTAATGATAGATACTATAAGGATCGATATGATAAGAAAGATTTATATTAGAAATAATTGTAATGAGGATGTAGAGTTTAAAAGATTTACAAATTTAAAAAAGGCAAAGGTTGTTCATAATTTAAACTATATAAATTATGATGTATCAAAGATTAAATGTGAACGTCTATCAATAGAGACACATTGTGCAATAAAAAACAGACAATATTACAGTTTAATGATGGATATATCCGATAAGGTTACCAAAACTACCTTTAAAGATAGATGTATATATATTGTAGAGTACATCTATCTTAGTAGATACGACGAAAAAAAACACAGGGATGATTATGAGAAACATTTCGCAATGATGAAAGAATACCTTAAAGATAGAGGGTATGATCTCAAGATTTTATACAAGTATTATGAAAAATACATGAAATAATTTTATAAAATCACCTTTTATTTTGACGTCTCTTCATTTAGATCTTCTTTTAAAAGCTACTGGGTAGCTTTTAAAATACTACCAATAGTAATAATCTTCGAATTAACCTCCCATATAATTTTTTTGACCATTATCTCTTTATCGTTGTTATTCATTTCAGTCGTCGTATCTGTATTATTTGATAGATCTACAATAAGAGGTGGATTTAATGTATGAATACTCTCACAATCTAAAGGGTCATATGGGTAAAATGCCCAACACGAATATTCGTTCATCTTATAATATGAGTTTGATAGCTATATATTATTTTTTTAAATAATAATAATAATATATAAAGATGCAGATCTCTATAAAAAATTATGATGTGACATTCAATGATTTTTTAGAGATATATCACAAAAAAGACGAGAAAGAACATATCGGAAGTGGATGGTTTGGAAAGGTATATAAAGTAACACCTCAATCAAATGAATTTTTTAAATATTCATCGATAGATCATATAAACGGGCCAATTGTTATGAAAACCTTATTTTTTTCTGATGATGCATCTTATAGTGAAGAACAGATGTCAAAATTTTTAAAAAGAGAGTATTATATTCATAAATTATTGGGGATATATGAAAACAAATATATAGAGAAACATGGTAAGTTAATTAATGCCACGTCGTATTTTATAAAGATGTATGATATTATTAGAGTGAAAGATGCCTTTATAGTATATATGGATTATATAGAGGGGTATAATCTGGAAGAATTTCAGTATAAAATATTAGACTTTCAAAATTTATATATGTCTGCGAATGAAAAATGTAAAGAGATTTATCTAAAGATGAATGAAAAATTCTATATACTATTATTATTAAGATTGGTTGAGGGTCTATCTATTATACATTATGCTGGGATAGTTCATTTGGATGCATTTCCTAGAAATATAATGTTTAATAAGGGAGATATAAAGTATATAGATTTTGGAGAATCTTGTTTTTTCGAAGATAACGACTATTTAAATCAAGATAAAGTATCAACCCTATTCAAATGTCAATTCAAAAAAGGTCTTGGAATAAAGGTAAATAATATAAAGACACCAGAAAAGTTGATATATAATGATGATAATGATAAAAAACTAAAAAGTCTGCAAATTGCAGAGATGTGGTATTTTGGAAGAGTCATGTACGATCTTGTAACAAAGACTATGGACAATTCTAATCTAGTTATAAAGAATATTGATATTTTATATAACGAATTGCTATACCAAAAACTCTTGTACGAAAAATTATCACCCATATCTAAAAAGATTATAGATAGATCCAAAGATAAAGATTATAAGGGATTGGATGATAAAGACAAAATAGACGTTCTATATGAAGAGTATTATTATCAAAATAGGAATGCTTTCGATGAGGTAAAGAACGAAAAGTTAAGAGAGATAATTAGGGAGGTCACTACAGGTAGAGATGTAAAACTATTTAACGTTATTCAAAGATTAAAGACAATTTATAAAGAGATGTAAAAATTACACAAATTATATTTTATTAATATAATTATTATAAACCTTATACATCATACAAGGTATATTTTTTTAATTTGTCCAATTCCAACCTTATCTCCTTATGCTCTCTCTTCAACTCTTTGACCTTGTTCAATAATTTTTGTATTTGGTAAAAACTCTTATTTTTATTCGATCTTTCCCAAGATTCATTTGAATCGTATGCATATATTTTTGTTTCTATGAGACTTTTGGAGCATGTGGGACATAATACCTGACCATTGCGATTGTAATAAGGTTCATTCACTTTCTTGTTACACACAAAATAAAATTTGTTTGGACATAGATTACATATGTATCTTTCAACGTTATCAGTCATTATTTGATTTCGTGTATGATATAAATATATGTAGTCTTGTATAAATAATATAATAATTGTTTATAAATTATATACAAATTATATTAAAATTATGGAGGTATATATAAAAAAACATGATATGTCATTCTCTGAATTTCTAAAAATGTATCATGATAAAGACAATGTACAGAATATTGGCGCCGGAGGATCGGGTATGGTTTATAAGGTTACACCAATTTTAAACGATCCGTTTAAATACCCGTCGATAAAACGTATAGCTAGTCCTATAGCTATGAAAGTATTATTACTACCAAATGAAATTTATAGCAATGCCAAAATACCAAAGGTCTTACATAGAGAGTATTACATCTACAAATTACTAGAGATTCACGAAAAAAGATATACCTCTAAACATGGATCTATCAACGGTACATCTTATTTTGGAAAGATATACGACGTTATCAAATTACAAAATGCATACATCGTCTATATGGAATACATAAAAGGATCTCCTTTATCAAAATTTTTCCAAAATATCTATGACGCTAGAAAAAACAAGAGATGTGGGAATGTATTGAAAAAGATGGATCACTCTTTCTATATACCTTTGTTTATGAGATTGATAGAGGGTATCGCTATTATCCACGACGCAGGTATAGTTCATTTAGACATTGCATTTCGTAATATAATGTTTGATGGAGGTAACATTAAATATATAGATTTTGGCGAATCGTGTCTCACCTTTAATGATGAGGATAATCTTTTAAAGGCTGGTGCGTTTGAAAGATTCAAATGTCAAAATGAAAAAAAATTAACACCTGAATTTTATGTATATGGGAAAAATGAACAACAAAGTCTAAGAAATTTAGATATGAGGGATCTAGGAATGATAATGTTAGATTTTTTATCGCAGACTCGCGATTATGATATTAACGAGTTATTCATAGATGATATAGATTTTTATATGGGTCAATGGTATATGAACTTTATTAATCATGGTACTATACCCTTATCTCCTGAGAGTCTCAAGATCTTGAATAAATCTAAAAAGAAAGGTTACAACGAATTGAACGATAAAGACAAGGTT
>Ga0172379_10007678_pt1 | contig 13906 bp, 12 predicted proteins | sample GrowelOW334metaG_FD_119756 | JGI IMG/M metagenome (GOLD analysis project Ga0172379, IMG submission 119756) | Groundwater microbial communities from an aquifer near a municipal landfill in Southern Ontario, Canada - Groundwater well OW334 metaG | ecosystem: Environmental > Aquatic > Deep... | reverse complement strand
ATTCCTCCAACTGACGGTGAATATAGCTGGGCTGAATTCAAGCAATTTACCACCGACCCAGATGACCCTGAGGCACTATTGATTGGTTGTAATAACTTCCCTAGCCAAGTGTCTTACAATGCCCGAACTGACGGCAGTGGTTGGGACTGGGTCTGTGGCCAGACTAATTGCTCTGCTAAATGTGATAACAAGAATAATGATTGTCCTAAGGCGATTGGCCTGGATTGTTTAGATAGTTTAGGCAAGGTTAATTGGTTAAGAGACTTCGAAAAAAGAGACAGTCTGATGTATCTCTCTCATGCTCCTGATAGTGGCAAAGAAGCGAAGGCAGTATCTCTAGTGGAACAAGTGATAGCTAGGTTCAGAAATAAGATTCCCTATAACAATCCTTTGTTCGGCGGGCTTGGTATGTGTTACTGGAAGAAAGACCCTGGTAATCTATGCTATGTCTATAGCACTAAGACCCAAAGTAAACATAATTATTATGATTGTAGTGATGATCTAGAGGGTAGAATTAGTATGTCTACTGCTATTCTTCGTGGTTATTGTTGCATCGAAGGCGTGGATTGCGACCGAACCCTGGAGAATTATGAATACTTGAAAGGCTTTGATCCCTATCTCACTTTGCAAAAAATCATCGAAGATAAAAATGAAGTGGAATTAGAAAAGTTGATTGATCAGGTGGTGGATAAATTCGGTGGCTATGAGTGGGATACTCCTAATGTCTATGCTCCTTTACTCGGTGGCTGTACCTGGGTAGAGCACTGGTGGACTGAGAATTGTTATGTCTTTACTTATCTGTTTGGCAAACACACAGCCTATAATAAACTTCAACAGCCAATCGGAGTATTTAAGGGGCAGAAAGTGTCTAGAGACATTGACCCAACCTGTGGTTATGTAACTGATCCAAGTGATAATAACATGAGTTTGGGTGATTATAAAAAATATGAGAACATGAAGGCGGAGATGAAGAAAGCGATCTTAAACGATAAATGTTGCGCAGTGAAGAAATTAAAATAATTCATTATCTAAGAACGCACCAAATCAAATACCGCCCCGATGAATATCGGGGCGGTATTAATATTTGTGAATACTTTTAAATTTATCATTACTAATCCGGAAAAGAATTGTGACGCGGTCCTGTGTAGGGGCGTCTATCAGGAACTAGCCCTAGTTGATAACGAGCCGTAGCCTGTTAATTAACTATTTTGCTAGCCCTTAGCCCTCATTTCCGGGTTAGTAGCGACAAATTGTCAATGAAGTAATATATAATTATAGCATACATTCATATATCTGTCAAGGGGTTCTGGAGTCAAAATATGTAATATAGCTAATATTAAATAAAAAAAGACGCATAATGCGTCAAATTATTTCCCCCATTTCCAATGTTTTGGGTTCTTCCCTCTCCTTGTTTTAAGCGTACATTAATATATGGTTATCGAAATTTTATAATATTCCCTCTCCTGGCCAGGAGCCCCGCGAAGCGGGAGGCCAGGGTTGCCTGTCCCGACAGAATCGTCGGGAGGTGAGGTTGATGGTTAATAATGGTTAAACATGATTATTTGTATATAGGATAATCGGTTAAAATTTTAGCCCTCACCCTGTCCCTCTCCCGTCTGGGCGAGGGGACTATGGCTCTATCTTTGGTAGTGGTGGACTACACATTGACCACTGTAGAGGTGTGGGTGAAAATAAGAATCCGGACCTTTCCCAGCTTTAAGTTACTTGTTTGAGTGATTAGTCAGACGCTCTTTGGTCTCGCTCATTAGTTCCAGGGACTGACTGAATTTCTCCAGATTGCTTCTGATTTCGGTTGGTAGATTAGCTTGGTTAAGTAGTAATTGTTGCTGTGTCTCCAGTGAATTGATAAATTGTTCGAAGACGCTCAATTCGGTTTTGGTTAATTGATGACTATCCGTGGAAATATCCGCTAGCAGTGTGTCTAGATGTTCGTTGTCCATGGCTAAATAAAAGACGGGGATATTCTTCAGCGGCATTTTTATCAAGCTATGATATTTCTTGTGAAAGCTCAGACCATACTTTAATTGCGCACCACCATGAATCGCCTTGTTAATAATCTTGTCATTTTTTTCCTGAACGTATTTACCGTCGGCCTGATCATGCACTTCATCGAAAGCGCAGACGACATCACCAGTTTCGCGGTTAACGATAACATTATCTATGCCATTAACATAATCATCGTAGCTAGCGGAGCGTGTTACTAGAAATTTATCACCCAGGGCTTTGTGAAAAATAGCAGTCACTGCCATCTCCAGTAATTCCGGTTTTGATTCGGCACGATGTTTCTGCCATTGGTCTAATCTATCCTGTCTCTGTTTGGATTCAGCTGGGTAATTATAAGCTCCGCTGAATTCCAGTTTCTTGTTGGTGACGTGTTGCTCATCGTGAGTCATGACAGCTTCGTCATAAGGCCCATCATTAGTCTCTTGAAAGGAATTCATGATGATGGTGCCATGTTCGTCTAAGAGTACTTGGTCCAAACTTTCATTAGTTTCTCGACTGATGTTTTTCATTAATTGTTCCAGAATTAACTGTGGGCTCTCGACTTTATTCTCAACACGCGATTGATTAAACGATTCTTTGAATGGCATATTGTATTGTTTATATTATAATTGTATGATTATCTAAGTAGCTAGTCAAGCTCGCTAATCACAATATGGCCAAGAAATTTACCAGGACAATTGAAGACTTTAGCTGTGAGCATTGCGGTGCTCGGGTTAATGGTGACGGCTACACCAATCACTGTCCTAAGTGTTTTTATAGTAAACACGTCGATGTTCATCCCGGGGACCGTGCCTCGGCCTGTGGCGGTTTAATGGCACCAGTCGAGTATCTGGTTAAAAATGGCGAGGAGAAGCTGAAACAACGTTGTCTAATCTGTGGGCATGAACGACTGAACCGCTTGTCAAAAGATGATAATCGTGATAAATTGATTGAAATAATTAAGCAACTTGCTGTTAATTTGTTTCGCTCCAAATTTACTAATTAAGGCGAGTGTCCATCTGGGTGATAATTTGTAATTTGTACATTTGTATATATTTGTATTTGTAGTTATTTATAAAGGTGATGTCATGTTGTTTACCGGAGAGGGTTGTAGTTTCTTGTCTCAGACAAAGTTAGGCGATATATTGGTGGTGGAGACCTATTTCTTTTGGGCTGATTTCAAGCTTCATCTCAGCACTGATACTTACCGCTTCATACTTTTTTCAGGTTCTAAAAAACGCTGTCAAGATCTAGTTGCCGATGCTCAGAGTTATCTGGATTGGCCTGATTACAAATGTGAGTCTAGCTTGAAGAAGCGTAGGATTGGTCAGCAATTCGTCAAGACCGCTTTCTTTCCAACGGAATTTATTATTGAGCAATTCGCCAATATTAATTCTGCTAGACTGATCACCCTACAATACAAAGACCTTGATGATGGGCCGGGTTTTCCCGGTTTCGTAGAGTGTTTCCACGCTTATTAAATCCCTGCCACAGGGATTTTTTTATTACAACATTATGTTAAAGTGACCGAAATCTGTCAATTTCTTTTTTGTTCCAGTACAACTAACAGACAAAATTTGGCTATTTATTTTTTGTTCAGGCACAACGAGCTGGGCGAAATCTGGCAATTTTTACTCGCTTAGCTTCGTCACGCGTCGTAACTCGGCAAAAATAATTATTAGTTTTTTAGCGGACATATTATTTTTACCTCAGACAGACGACGCGCATTGACTTGCTAATCGGCAAAAATTGTAACGATTTCTTAAGCTCGTTTTAGCCAGAACAGGGGTATTATTTTTTTAAATTTTTAAATTAAATTCATTAGCTTCAACTTAGCTCAGGTCGGTAGTCCTTAATCTTAAATCTTAAATCATAAATCCCGGCGGGCAACCATTGAACCATTTAACAATTATTAGTAGATATGTAGCCGATTTGTAGATATGTATTAAAAAACGCTGTCTTGACAAATAGGATAGATTATACTATTTTAAAACCACAAAGCATAGATATCAATCATGCTAAGGTAAGCGGATGATTACTGTTTGTCGGGGCTAACTCAAAGAACTTGAGCTAGTTCAGAGAAATAGAGGAAAGTCCGGACTGCGCAAAGAGGCAGTGGGTAATGCCCACCAGGAGTAATCCTAGGGAAAGTGCCACAGAGACAATACTATCTCGCCAATATGGTGGGAGAAAGGTGAAAAGTTGGCTGATAACGCAAGTTTACAGCCTTCGTCCCTCGGTGACGGGGTGACGCGGTAAACCCTGCCTGCAGCAAGAGCAAATTCACTCTCTCGAGAGTGAGGAACGTGACTCGCACGATCCCGTTGGTAACAACGGGACTAGATAGATGATCATCGCCCTACAAAAAATTAGGACACAGAATCCGGCTTATAACTTGCCTTAGCGTGATTGATATTTAAAAGGTTAGGAATTTTTTTAAATCACATTTTTCCCGCACACCATCTATTTGATGTGAGATTACGCTGTGGTGGTGAACGATGTTGAAATTGCCACAAAAGAGATCTCTGATCAGGTCGGAGATAAAATAAGCATATTATGAAAAAAAGTGAATTGTTATTAGCTACCATTCTCTTGCCGCTGGACTTTCTGGCGGTAGTTTTGGCTGGTATTACTGCTTATAGTATTCGTTTCAGTGGCAAGTTTCCAGTCGTTTTTCAAATGCCTTGGTCGGACTATTTTAAACTGGTCTGGTTGGTGGCAGTAGTCTGGACCGTGCTATTCATCTTCTCTGGTTTGTATTCTCTTAATCAGTCTCGTAAGTTGAGACAACAATTGAAGAAGGTTATCTTGGCTTGTTCTCTGGGCTTCGTCGTTCTGATTATTTACATCTTTTTCGTTAGAGAGAGTTTCTCGTCTCGTTTTATCGTTTTGGCCGGTTGGTTATTGGTTATGATCTACATGGGCACTTTACGATTATTAATGGCACTGTTGAGGAGATTGTTATATCGCCATGGCGTGGCTATTAGACGAGTGGTGGTGATAGGGGATAGCAAGACGACCGAAGTTTTGATTCATCGTTTCTCAGTGCAAAAAGAATTGGGTTATCATGTTGTCAAACGCTTCTCTAATTTTAATTCAGACGATGCTGAGGATTTGACCAAGTTATTACTAGGCACCCAAGTAGATGAAGTAATTCAGACCGATCCTAATCTGACCAAAGCCGAAGTGCTAAGACTCTACGATTTCGCTGATGAACATCAATTGGTATTTCGTTACGCTGCCGACTTGCTGGATACTAAGGTATTGCGAGTGGAGGTGACAGAGCTAGCCGGTGTGCCAATCGTCGAGGTCAAGAAGACTTCCTTGGATGGCTGGGGTCGAGTGATGAAGCGAGTCTTCGACATCGTCATGGCTCTAATCATTATTACTTTGACTAGTCCAATCATGTTGTTGACTGCATTAATTATTAAATTAGATAGTCGCGGTCCGGTCTTCTTCTCCCGCTTGGACGACGGTTCACCGCTTTATCGAGTTGGTCAGGGTGGCAGATTATTCCGTTATTTGAAATTCAGATCAATGATTGATAAGCATAATGCTATGCGTTACCATGAATTAGCCGATAAGAATATTAGAACCGACGGTCCCTTGATTAAGATTAAGGACGATCCGCGCATTACCAAGGTGGGCAAATTCATTAGACGCTTCTCTATCGATGAGCTTAGTGAATTATTCCTGGTCTTAGCCGGGTCAATGAGCCTGGTGGGCCCTCGTCCTCATCTACCCGAAGAAGTGGCTCGTTATCAAGCTCATCACAAGAAGGTTCTGACTATTAAGCCGGGGATTACTGGTCTGGCTCAAGTCAGTGGCCGTAGTGACCTCAGCTTCGAAGACGAGGTTCGCTTGGATGCTTATTATATTGAGAATTGGTCCTTATGGTTGGACTTTATCATCTTACTTCGAACCCCTCTGGCTGTTTTCAAATCCCGACAGGCGGAATAGTCAACTGTTCCTTTTCTATTAAGACAATGCTAAGATGCTAATACATATCTACGTATCAGCTACGAATATACCTATCTAGGCAATTTACTTAGTACTAATTTTAAATATAGAATTTGTAGATACGTAGCCGATTTGTAGATATGTATTTATATTATTAATTTATGAAGGTCGCATTAATTCATGATCATCTCGCCCAAGATGGCGGAGCGGAAAAGGTCCTCAAGGTATTGGCGGACATGTTTGTTGACGCACCTATTTTCACCCTGCTATACGAGAAACGACATGCCGATAAATATTTCAAGAATCGCGTCATTATGACTTCTATAATCCAACGTTTACCGGGCGGTATCAAACATTATAAATGGTTTATGCCGTGGATGCCGGTAGCGGTGGAATTCTTCAATCTGAGTGATTATGACTTGGTGATTTCTGACACCAGCTCTTTCGCTAAGGGTGTTATTACCAGTACTAACACTTTGCATATTTGTTATTGTCACACTCCGACTCGTTATCTGTGGAGTGATACTCATAGCTACATTGAAGAATTAAATTTCAATAAATATTTCAAAAAAATAATAGCCCTGTCTTTGAATAAAATCAGAATCTGGGATAGGGTAGCTGCGGATCGCGTGGACTATTTCATCGCTAATTCTAAATTCATCCAGAAGCGTATCAAGAAATATTATCAGCGCGACAGCGTGGTAATCTATCCTCCGGTTGATTTGTCAGCCTTTCATCTCAGTGACGATTTTGGTGATTATTATCTAGCTGGTGGACGATTAGTACCATACAAACGTTTCGATTTAATTATCGGCGCTTTTGAATCATCCGGCAAACGTCTGCGTATTTTCGGTGACGGACCGGATCTGGATCGATTGAAGAATTTGGCTAGCGGTCATGATAATATTGAATTCTTGGGACGGGTCAGTGATGCCGAGAAAGCACAATTGTATTCACGCGCCTTGGCCTTTATTAATCCTCAGGAAGAAGATTTCGGTATCACGATGGTGGAGTCATTGGCCAGTGGTCGTCCAGTCATTGCTTATGGTTCTGGTGGCGCCAAAGAAATTATCACCCCGGATTGCGGAGTTCTGTTCTCAGAGCAGTCTATTAATAGTCTCAGCCAAGCCTTGCAGAATTTCAACCCGACTAATTTTAATAGTCAGACTATCAGAGCCAGCGCCGAGCGTTTCAGCGTCGAACGATTCAAACGGGAAATGACTGAATATATTGAGAAGTGCCGAATCGACTTTAATAGTTAATACATATCTACTTATCGGCTACGTATCTACATATAAGAAATCCTCCCCATTGTCTTAAGGGGGAGGTTGGTGGGGGTAAGAAAAAAATTAAAAACTTAGAACTTAGAACTTATTTCTTTATTACCTCACCCCAGCCCTCTCCCGAACAGGAGAGGGAGTGCGGAAATAACCATTTAACTATTATTTGTATATTTGCCTGTACCCAGGTATGGGCATAATAATTTGTATTTGTAGTGTATGAAGATTTTAATCGACGTCAGAGTTCTGATGGACAGTCAATACAGCGGAGTGCCTGAGTATGTCTATAACTTACTGCAGGCTCTTTTTGAATTGGATCGAGCTAATGAGTATCTCTTGTTTTATAATAATTCTCGACCGGTGACCATGCCGACATTTAATTATCCCAATGTTCGTTATGTAGCCAGGCGGATACCCAGAAAAATCCCCAATAAGATTTTAAATTATTTATTATTTAAAATCTTGAAAAGACCCAGGCTAGAAAATCTGATTGTCGAGTCTTTTGATTTACTGTTGATGCCTCATATTAACTTCATTGCTTTTAGATCTGGAACTAACTCTATTTTGACTATTCATGATTTATCCTTTGCGCGTTATTCTGAATTTTTTAGATTGAATAATAATATTTGGCATTGGGCCGTTAACGTTAAAGGTTTGGTTAATAAATTCTCCCAGGTCATAGCTGTCTCAGAACATACCAAGCGAGACATTGTCCAGTTAACTGGTGTTAGCGCTGACAAGGTTAAAGTGATTTACAGCGGTGTTGGTTCTGACTATCGACCCCTAGCTCAGGCTGACTCTGAGTTAATGAGAGTTCGTCAAAAATATCACTTGCCTGAAAAATTTATTTTGTTTCTTGGTACCATCGAGCCTCGCAAGAATATTATCAGCTTAATTAAAGCTTATGAACAACTGCGTCAAGATAATAATTATGCTGATGTAGCATTAATTATCGCCGGAGCTATTGGTGGAGCTAGTGCTAAAATATTACGTTATGCTCGTAATTCTAAATTTTCAGCTTCAATCAAGTTTATTGGTTATGTCGACAGTCTAGATAAGAATCCACTCTACAATCTGGCCACTGTTTTCGCCTTTCCTAGTTTCTACGAAGGTTTCGGTTTCCCACCCTTGGAAGCCATGGCCTCAGGTACACCCGTTGTAGCCGGCTGGGGGACTTCTTTAGCAGAAATCGTGGGTACAGCCGGTATTTTAATTAACCCTGACGACAGTCAGGATTTGGCTAATGGCTTGAATCTGGTATTAAGCGATGCTAATTTAGCCCAAAGTTTAAGAGATAGGGGTTTGGCGCAAGCGAGCAGATTTAGCTGGACCAAATGCGCGCTAGGCTACCTGGAATTGATAAATAACGCTAATATTAAATAATAAATAAATGTTGAATTGACAATTATGTCAATATGTGATATAATTATATATAGTTAATTTGTTCTTTTCATTATTATTTGCGGGGGTATTAATGTATAATTTATTCTGTAATCTAATTATTGCTTGTCTTACTTGGTTGGTGGCTGGTCAGATTATCAATGCTGACAGTAATTATCAAACAGTTATCTTGGTAATTACAGCCGTGATTCTCTGGTCTTGGTCAATGTATATTTATACCAAAAATTATGCACGCTGGTCATATCAAAACAGATTGCATCGTTCACCAGGCTTAATAGCGAAGTTAAGTCTCAGCATGGTCGTTATAATTATTCTATTAAAAATGCATGTAGAAAAAACTAATGGCCTTGACGGTATTGATTTGCTCTTGGGGCTGCTTTATTCAGGCATTCTAATCTATAATTCAGCACTATCAGTCGTGAAAGTTGAGAACCAGAATGAATTGGTTCTCCCTCGATAATAAAAAATAAGGCCATCTCAACTATGAGATGGCCTTTAACATTTTTAGTAGTATATTTTTAAGGCCAGAGGCGGTAGATAGTACGAGGGAAGGGGATGGATTCTCGCACATGTTCCAGACCGCAGACCCAGGTGACGATACGTTCCAAGCCGAAGCCGAAGCCACCGTGAGGCACGCTACCGTATTTGCGCAAATCGAGATACCATTGGTAATCCTCGGCTTTCAAGCCAAAATCAATCAGGCGTTGTTTGAGGGTTTCGTAATCCTCTTCACGTTGGGAGCCACCGATAATTTCTCCATAACCCTCAGGAGCTAGGAGGTCGGCGCATTCGGCGTAATCAGGACGCTCCGCATTACGAGACATGTAGAAGGCCTTGATCTTGGCTGGGTAATTGGTGACGAAGATAGGATTGTCGTATTTCTTGGTCAGCATCGTTTCATCATCAGCACCGAGGTCTTCATCAGCCTTAATATCACTACCCAGACTTTGCAATTCTGCAACAGCCTCGCTGTGGGTCATTCTGTAGAATGATTTTTCGATAACATTTTTCAAGACGCTGGTGTCTCGTTCTAATATTTCCAATTCAGCTTGATTGGTTTCAAGCACCGCTCTAATCATAGCTTTGATCAGTGACTCTTGAATAGCGAGGTTGCCGGCCAAGTCCACGAAGGCCATCTCCGCATCCATCATCCAGAATTCAGTTAAGTGACGACGAGTCTTAGATTTCTCAGCGCGGAAGGTGGGACCGAAGTCGTAAACACGACCGTGAGCTGGGAGCGCTGCCTCCAAATAAAGCTGACCGGTTTGTGATAGGTAGGCCTCTTCGTCAAAATATTTGACCTTGAATAAATCAGTGGTGTTTTCTCCGGCATTGGGAGTGAGAATAGGGGAGTCGATCTTAGTGAAATCATTAGTTTGGAAAAATTGATAGGTGGCCTGAATTAGAGTGTTACGAACTCTTTGAATTGCCCACTGGCGTTTGGCGCGTAACCAGAGATGACGATTGTCCATTAGAAAATCGATGCCGTGGTCCTTGTTACCGATGGGCCAATCCAGGCTGATTTGATAAACGCTCAGGTCGCTAACTTGTAATTCATACTCCTCTTTCTTGGGGTGCTTGGTGACTTCGGCAATTAACTTGACGGATGACTCCTGGGTGACAGTTTCCGCCAACTGCCATTTGTCAGGGCTGAGAGTGGTGGCTGACAAGACTGCCTGTGAAAATCCCGAGCCATCACGCATTTGCCAAAAAGCTATTTTGCCAGAAGAGCGTAAATTACTAACCCAGCCATTGATTTCAACGGTTTGTCCGACATAAGTAGCCAGGTCCTTGATGAGTATTTTGTCCATATATCCAAATATTTATAATTTCCCTGCTTGGTATGGAGAGGGAATATTTTATAAATTTAGTGTAACATAATCAAAGCGAAAGTCAAAAATAGCATCAAATCAGTGAGACTTAGCTTGTGTACTTAAATTTCTTGTCTTTTTGGTTATTTTTGCTAAGATGGTTTTATGACAGACAAATTTAAATACTACCGCTTTATAATTTGGCTAACTTTGGTACTATTGTTAGTGTTTTTGGCATATCAGGCTATAGTACCCAGTGGTCAGATTACTTATAATTATGACCTGACCAACTCCAATGAATTCATTGGACTCTTGACGCCGGCTGATCGAGTGGAGCGACCAGTTGATGGAATACAGAAAATTATCGGCAATCCCGTTTATTTTAGTCTGCGAACCACCAGACCTTTTCAGCGGGCTAAAGTTACTTATCGAATTAAGAATAGTGCCGAGACCTCATTGATAGAGAGCGGTATCTTGGTCGATGGTAAGGCTTGGCGCTACGATACTAAACCTTTACAAAATCTGAGTCTGGACAACCTGATTAAATCGGGTGACTGGGGGCTGATTGAAACAGACGGCTTGATGTTATTGCAACGTCAAGAGCGTTATAATTCCATTGACGATTTTCTGGCTCAAGTTCCTGATTCCAAAGAAATGGCTCTGTATAATTATAATCTCAAAGCCAATTTTAAATTAAGTGACTATCAATCTAGCTCCACGCTTCGATTCTGGCCTTATCCGCTTAGAGGCAATTACCAATTCTATACTTATTTAAAAAATGAAGCTCTGGACATCACGCTCCTAATTAGTGATATTAATGAAAATGCCGATGCGGATGCTCTGCAAGTTCTGCTCTATGATCAGGACAATAAGGTAATTAAGACCTGGTCACTACCCGACGATGGTATTAGTGATCCCGCTTATAAAATTCCGGCCAGGGAGTTGGCGCTGACTACGGATAAATTAGCCGAGGGTGTCTATAAGGTAGAACTAAAGGCTAATAGCGACATTATTACCGATAGTATTAAGACTCGTCACTCCAAGTTGGCCTTTATCAATCGTCTCTGGTTAGCTCCAGCTAGCTCGGCAATTAATCTGACGGCCAGTGGTAGCGCTTACAGTTTCCAGACTATTAATCCGGCTAGTCGACAAGAAATAAAGTTTGGCGCAGAAGCAGTGCTCTTGAATCAAACTTATCGTCAGATATTTAGTCGAGGTCGATGTGGCGCTCAATGCTCAATTCAATTAGCTCGAGCTGATGTCATCGTGGCCGGTGAAGGAGTGCTAGGACTGACAGCTGATAATCTGATTGATCCCAGATTCCAGAATTTAAATTCAGTCAACAACTCACTGGGCTCAATCAAATATATTCTGGCTCGTTATACTAGGCCCAAGGTCTTGGCTAACGGTTGGTTACAGTTAAGCGCTGAGTTTGATTTGACAGGAGCATATCGAGAAGACAATAAATATAGTCTCATTCTATCGGCGCCAAGCCTGTCGGCCGAGGACGAATTAGCTGATTATGTGGAGATTGATAATATTCAAGTAGAATTGTCTGGTTTGAATTGGTGGGAAATCATTAAAGCTTTGGTTAAAAAAATATGAAACATTTGATTTGGTTGATAGTCAGAGAATTGCATTTGGCACTGGGAGTAGCCTTGCTATTATTTTTGTTATTAGAGTGGTGGTCACCGCGACTAGTTTTAGCCTATGTTAATTATAACCTGGTCTTTATATTCTGGCTGATTAGTGCTATAATGTTACTAGTTTTAAATAAATATCAGTCGTCTCAATCAGGCGACTAAGCTCATATGAATTGTATTTTTTGCAATATCGCCAAACGAGAAATCGAGGCGGATATCGTTTACGAAGATAATTACAGCATGGCATTTCTAGACATTGGTCCCGCTAACCCCGGCCACATTTTGATAATTTCCAAAGAACATTACAAGAATCTGGATGATGTTGATGAAATTATGCTGGCTTATGTGACCAGGGTAGTGAAGCGAGTTGGTAACGCGGTTAAGAAGGGTCTGGGAGTCTCTGGTTATAATGTGATTATTAATAACGGCGCTGTTAGCGGTCAAGTGATCGATCATTTTCACTGCCATTTGATACCTCGTTATGACAATGATGGCCTGACACATTGGCCGGCTCGCGATTATCAGGCGACCGAAGCCAAGAAATTGGCCAAGAAAATTATCGCCAATCTGGTTAATTGTTAATTTAACGTCTAGGAATTTTTTTATATAATTATTTTATGGCACGAATCCTGTATGGCGTCAGTGGTGAGGGCTTCGGTCACGCTACTCGCGCTAAGGAGATAGTATCTTATCTGCAATCAGCCGGCCATCAAGTCCAGCTGGTTTCTTATGACAAGGGTTTCGATTTGTTGTCGCAATTTTTTCCCGTCGAACGAATCTCCGGGCTCAGGTTGTCCTATGCCGATAATGAGGTTAAATATTTGGCCACCATCGGTCACACTTTATTGAAATCAAAATCTTCTATCGAAAGTGTGGACAAGGTTAAGACGCTGGTCAAAGAATTTAAACCTGATTTGGTTATCACTGATTTCGAGCCTACGGTTAATTTCGTGGCTAATCTGTTGCGCTTACCATTAATTTCTCTGGATAATCAGCATCTGATTACCAAGACTGATATAGAAATTCCGGAAGCGTGGTATTCGGATTATATTATTACCAAATTAGTGGTTCGATTCATGGTCTTCAATCCTAAACGATATTTGGTTCTGAGTTTCTTCGACTGTCAAGCGCTTGATAATAAAACGATAGTCGTTAAGCCGGTAGTCAGACAAGAGGTGTTGAAACTACGGCCCAGCAATGGTGATTATATCTTGGTTTATTTAACCAGCGAATTTGATAAAATAATTCCCTTATTGGAGGCTAGTGGCCACAAATATATTGTTTACGGTTTGAGCCGGGCTAATGCCGGTTCTAGAATTATTTTCAAGCCCTTAGGATCGGCAGATTTTTTAACAGACTTGGAGTCCTGTCAGGGTATCATTGCCACAGCCGGTTTTTCACTGATTAGCGAGGCTTTATATTTACACAAGCCAATCTTAGCACTGCCAATTAAGAGTCAGTTCGAGCAGTATTTGAATGCTTATTATTTAGCTAAATTAGGTTACGGTTTGATGAGCCTGGAGTTAAGTATGCCTGATTTAGAATTATTTAGGAGCTCGCTAGATCTATACCGCGCCAATTTGGCCAGCTACCAGCAACAAGATAACAGTGAATTGTTTACGGTTTTAGAAAATTGCCTTAAAGAGTTGGTGAAACAGGACTAAATTTGATAATTTGCGCCAGTTTGTTACAATTGCAGCAATTAGGGTTACCTTTGGGGTTTCGTTCTCATGTGGTATGGTGGGAAAATTATTTAATTAATAATTTTCATCAATATGCCGAGAAAAAACACTCAAGAGGCACTAAT
>Ga0172379_10007677_pt1 | contig 13906 bp, 11 predicted proteins | sample GrowelOW334metaG_FD_119756 | JGI IMG/M metagenome (GOLD analysis project Ga0172379, IMG submission 119756) | Groundwater microbial communities from an aquifer near a municipal landfill in Southern Ontario, Canada - Groundwater well OW334 metaG | ecosystem: Environmental > Aquatic > Deep... | reverse complement strand
TTCGCAATTCCCCAGAGCCCCAAGACAGAACCAATAGCCTCGCGAGTTCCTCGACGGTCTTGAAGGACGTCGAGGTAGGTCCGAAATTCCATGCCTCGGAAAACCTCTTCGGCTCCTCTAGAAGGGCCAGTCCAACCTGGAGGTATCCGGATAGCGGCTCAAGTACATGCTGCCAGGGCCGCGTTGCCCGAGGATTCCGTATCTCTATCGGTCGGCCAGCCGATAACGCACGGATGCAGTCCGGTACAATTCGGTCCTCCGCCCAGTCCCCTCCCCCTATTACGTTCCCTGCGCGTACACTTGCCGCGCCAAGTCTGGGAGATGCAGAGAAAAAGGAATCCCGATAAGAAGAGAAGACAATCTCAGCAGCGGCCTTAGATGCGCTGTAAGGGTCGTGGCCACCCAATGCATCATTCTCTCGATATCCCCACGACCATTCATTATTCCGATAGCACTTGTCTGAGGTGATGAAGACAATGGACCTCAGGTTCTTACAGGTTCGGGCCGCCTCGAGCACGTTGGCCGATCCGATCACATTGGTCTCGAACGTCTCGCGTGGTTCTCTATACGAACGCCGGACAAGCGGTTGCGCGGCAAGGTGGAAGACTATCTCCGGATCGGCTTCTCGCATTACCCTGCTCAAGCGCTCGAAATCCCGGATATCGCCATCGGTATGAGCGATCCTGTCGACGACTCGGGCTGAATGATAATGATCCTGGTTACTACTTGCTGGCAAGGCATAACCACTGGGCTTCGCACCCAACTCGGAAAGCCAAAGAGCGAGCCAAGATCCCTTAAAGCCTGTATCCCCGGTGATGAATACGCGCTTTCCTCGGTATGACAGTATATCCCTCACCACTTCACCCATGGTGCCATTTTTTTTGCATACAAGTCATTCAACAGCTGGTACTCTCGGTATGTATCCATGGGTTGCCAGAATCCATCATGCTGAAACATCATCAATTCGCCATCACGCACAAGCCTCTCCATCGGATCGCGCTCTAATACCAGGTCTTCGCGATCATCGAGATAATCGAAGAGGCGACGGCTACAGACAAAGAAACCGCCATTGATGTAGCCGCCACTAGACTGAGGCTTTTCATTAAAACCATCTATCTTTCCTCCCTGGCCTACAGAGAGTTCCCCGAATCTTCCCGGAGGTTGGACTCCCGTAAGCGTAAGAACCTTCCCATGGGATTTATGGTAGGCGATCAGGGCTTCTATATCGATATTTCCAACGCCGTCACCGTAAGTGAGCATGAAGGTATCGTCATCACCTAGATATTTCTTTATTTTTCGCACACGAGCGCCTGTCATGGCATTCAAGCCTGTTTCCGCAAGGGTCACGAGCCAGTCAGCCTCTGCGAATTTCTCGTGGTACGTCGGTTTCTCTCTCCCTTCGAGGGAAATGGTAAAATCGGACACACGTTGCTTGTAGTTAATGAAGAACTCTTTTATCACCTCGCTCTTATAACCCAGACATAGGACGAAGTCCTTGTGCCCATAGCAAGAATAATACTTCATAATATGCCACAGGATCGGAAGGCTCCCGATCTGGATCATTGGCTTCGGGATGTTGTCCGCCACGTCGCGGATCCTCGTACCGTAGCCTCCACATAGGATCACGGTCTTCATTCTATCTCCTTCGGTTCTATGTATTATTATGGAGCTCGGTAATGATTCGACTAGCTTATATTTTCTTGCCGACCCTCTATCCGAGTTAGTGTTTCGAGAAGCGCCCGGGCATAGATATCCGGTGCAAATAGATCTTTTACCCTTTGATTTCCAAGCGTTCCCATCCTCGATCGGCGGGCGGGATCTGTAGCCAATTCTACAATCGCGTTCGCCAACTCTTCTGGATCTGCCGGTGGCACGAGGATTCCCGTCTTTCCGTCCACGACGGCTTCCCTAATCCCCCCGACATCGGTCGCGATGACGGGCAAGCCTGCTACCATAGCCTCTATAATAACGTAAGGGAACCCTTCCCATCGCGATGGAAGAATGAGGACGTCCATCCCACCTAAGACCTCATACACATTTTGTGTGAACGTTCCTGCGAGGATAATGCAGTCGCAGCACCCCGCCCTGCTTATAGCTGCATTGACCCCTTTCTCATCTGTGATCTTGCCAAACAACCTCAACGAGATACCGGGATGATTAGCAGCAATCATTCCGAATGCCTTAATAAGAGTATATATACCTTTATTCCTCTCAATTCGACCGATAAACCCGAACCGGACCTCGGTCTCGTGGCCGGATCGAACGAAATTTTCACTAACTCGATTCGTTTCAACTACATTATAGAGAACACATACTTTCTCTTGTGGTATCGCTCGATTATTGACAAGCGCTTTTTTAATGGCCTCACAGTTTACGAGGAAATGATCGATACGGCCTATAACCCCGGAATAGTATATATCCGCATAGGAACAAGGGGCTGGCATACTGACAACGCTCATCGAGGAAGGGATATTTGCATCAATAGTTTCCGCCAGGAAGTCAAAACATGAAAAACCAGCAGGAAAGCCACCATTGAAAGCGATCGCAAAAGAGTACTCGGATGTTTTTATCACCTGCTTGAATATTTCCCGATTGCGCTTGCTCCTCTTCCGGAGTAGCAGGTTCCTCACTGGCGGCAATCTTGCGAGAACTTTATACACTAATAGAACCGGACCAAGAAAAGGCAGACATGCAAGTTTTTGGCGTAACTTGGTCTCCGTAGCTACCGGTAATTCACTGAGAAAGATCTTCGGACTTATGCGCATTAGATCCGCTGGGAAGAGAGCACCTTCGTTATAATAAAGCGAGACCTCGTAGCCGGGCGGTAGCATACTCAGGAAATCAGTTAGATAGCGATTACCTCCGCCAGGCTCATGGTTTTGAGTATAAACGAGGAGCTTTTTCATAGCTGCGGACATGCACTAGTCTTCCCAGGATAATCGGCCATGAGCTCATCGAAACGTGCTGTTGAGCCATAAATGCAGGGCACATCATTCTTTTTTACCTTAGCGGGATCCTCGATAAATTTTATCCGTTTACCGGATTCGCGGATCATCCTCTCGACTACAGCCAACATCTTCTGTGGCTTGCCACTACAGACATTATATACCGTACCCGGCTTACCCCTTTCAAGGAGTACCATATATCGCTCGACTACAGTCTGGACAGGCAAGAAATCTCGGTCAGCCTTCAGACTCCCGACCCGTATCGAATCCCCATCTTTCGCTGCTGCTATCTGCTCACCGAAGCTCCCGACAGAAAGCAATGGGGAAATGCCTTCACCAGTTACATTGAACGTGCGTGCGATAATCACAGGTAGGTTGAATGCATCATGATAATAAAGAGAAACCTGCGTCTGCATCAATTTGCTCAGACCATACAAGGTCACAGGCCTTGTTTCAGCGCTTTCATCCAGCGGGTTGGATGCGGTAATTCCATATTCAGCGGCGGATCCGATGATCAGGATCTTTTCCGGCCGACGCTTAAGATTGAGGCACGATTCAAGTAAATGCCTTGAGATATCAACGTTGATCCGCAAATAGTCTTTATACACTGACGCTCCAAAAGTCCCCGCGAGGTTTACTACAAAGTCGGGCTCGATTTCTTTCAGGAGCATGTTAATCGCCATGCCATCGGTCGCGTCTATCGAACAGAATTCCTTCAATCCATTAGGTTTACCCTTAAGCTCGTTCACGTCGGCACCGAAAACCTCATACTTGTCAACTGATCGTTCAGCGATATGCGAGACCAGGTGTGCACCCATGAAGCCGGAGCTACCGATAATCAAAAGCCGCTTCATTGGGGAAGGTACTTCTGTCGGTTGTTTTCGAAAAGCTCGACAGCGCCTTGATAATCCTCGATACGCCCTATATCCAGCCAGTCGTAATTGCCTGCGTAGCATTGGATACCTGCACCAGCACCCTTAAGTGCGAGCATCAAGTCCGGCATATCGAATTTCCTGTCTTGGGGGATGAACTGAAGCACTCGCTTGCTCAAAATATATATCCCCATGCTAACTACGTAGTTGTATGTTGGCTTTTCGATATAATCTTTGAACATCGTACCATCTACCTCTAGAACCCCTAAATCTATCTTAACTTCTTTCTTAAAAGTAGCAATCGACGCCTCACATGAATTTTCTCTGTGGAAACGAAAAAAATCGGCAAAGTCTATTGTCGTAAGAAGATCGCCGTTCATTACAAGAAAATCCTCTTCAAGATCCTTTAGAAGGCCGAGTGGACCAGCAGTCCCGAGGACCTTATCCTCCATGGAATAGGAGATTCGAAGACCGAGTTCCTCACCGTTACCAAAGAAGGCTTCAATCAAGCGGGCCAGATGGTTCACGGCGATTATTACATCGGTGACGCCATAATACCGAAGTTGTCTTAGTACGACTTCGAGAATGGGCATATCCCCTATCGGAACCAAGGGCTTGGGAATTGCGTTCGTGAATGGCTTTAGCCTAGTACCCTTACCACCTGCCAAAATAATTGCTTGCAATAGTTCATCCTTTCGGTCGTATCCGACCACCCTGCTTGAATAGTATTGCGAATAACGGATCAGGCTTTTCTGCAACCAGCCAATATGAGTATGCATTCGACATGCTGCAGTAAAATCTTAAACTCGTACAAAAATAATGCCCATCGCAGTTTTTCCAACTCGCGCACCTGCCAGTTTTTAGATACCTAATAATAACAAATAAATATTTCCAATTCTCCAGTATCAGAAAACAATACAAAGTTTGATTTACTATTTTTACTCAAGGGCCCTTCATTTTATAATGCGGCCCCTTCACATAACCTTGCTTCGAATTACTGTGCACATTGATAGGTATAGACAACCCATTCAACAGCCTCGCAAGGAAGCTTTACCTTAGTTCCTTATCACTGATTCCTTTTTTATTGCGGAACGATAGATCCTATAAATGTTTCACCTTTAATTCCTTCATCTGGGTACTCTGGCCTTCCTGCGATGCCAAAGAGAAATGATCATATCCCGGATTTCCTTATTCACTACCGCTACTGCTACTAGGCTCATGAACAGAGAAACTGTCATTACAAGCAAGACGAGAAACAGACCAGAACTGCCTTTTTGAATCGGCAATTTCTTGGAACTGGTGATAGTAATAGTAAAGAGCAATAGTAGAGGGAGAAGGTTTGGTAGCGCATAGCGTTTAAGAAAACCCCACGCTGAAATCTTTAGGTATTTCAAGGCGACTATCCAATAGACACATGCGGTGATGCCAAAAGCGAAGAACTTCCAAATTGCGAATGCCTCAATACCGAGATATTTGTATGTTATTCCGATCCCGGACCAGTATACCAAAGGAAGTATCGCGCCTAACGAATACATGGTTCTCACCCTTTCGAGAGCGCTCAATAGAATTGACCCGGGCGAGGTGATGAATGCGAAGATATTGCAGCAGACTAGCCAGCGAGCCAGTGAAATGGAAGAAGCATAATCGGCCCCTACCCATGTATACACCAGCGGCTTCATGAGCAGAACCATGGCTGTAATTCCGAACACGACTATAGGCAAGGTAATGCTGACGACTTGGATAAAATTCTTTTTCAGGCCGTCACTATCATTAATTCCGATATGATGATTGAAACGGCTGACAAAGGGCGAAAACAGTCCCCCGAGGAGAGAGCGAGTGAAGGACATCAAAGTGAAACCTATCGCATAAAAAGCGATTTTATCGGCACCAAGGATTCGTCCTATTACGAACGCATCGCATTCGTAATACAGCACCCATGCTATCGTCGTAAATAGACTACTGAACGCCAAGTCTTTCGTCTTCGCGAACAATTCCTTGTCAAAACGGAAACACCTTACCAGTTTCTTTATATCGTACTGAAATAGTCGATTCGCGAAAGCGATCGCAGACACCCCGGCAATTAGATTAACCAATTGCATGAAAGCGAAATAGCCTACAATGTCATATTGGGAATTATTGAAAAAAAAGAATACCGATGCGATTTTCACAATGCTACTAGCGATGAAAATCCGTTGGGCTCGAAATTCTTCGACCCTGACGCTGAATATCATTTCTGCAACTCGTGTTATGACCGTAATAGGTGTTCCCACAGTGACGAGAAACAATAACTTTGAAGCGATTGAAAGCTCATTTCCTTCTAGACTGGGTATGAGTATTTGGGGGGAAAAGGCTAAAAATGCGAAAACTAACATCAAGATAGCAACGAAAAGCCCCAATATAAAACCCGTGAACCCGATAATCCTTCGTTCAAGTTCACGGTTGCCTTTTGCGAACTCTTCGGCGGCGTATTTTTGCCCGGCGCTCAGGAAGCCAAGATCGGCATATGACAGGAACACGGAAACCGAAATACAGACCGAATATATGCCGAAAATTGCCTTGTTCGTAGATAACCGAGGAGAAACGAGAAACATCGAAAGGAAGCCCAAGATTATCGACAGGCCGCGCCAGAAATATATCTGGATATAATTACCCAAATATGATGCTTTTAATGGCAACAATTCCCCCAATTCATTTTTTTGCTACTTTCTTGTCCATTTGATATGATGGGTTCCACCCTTATCCAATTTTTTTCCCATATTCCTAGGAAAAGCCTAATTTATGGGCTTATTGATGTCCATAAACAAGTTCTCCCTTATCATGTCACCAGCTCTTTCATGAAATCCAGGTTGAACGGCGTCGCTATATAGTCGTTCCAGAAAGAGATATCGGCACTGCGTCGTTCCTTAAGAAAAACCCTTAATTCATCCTCGGTTTTCGCCACAGGAATCCGAGGATCGGCACCATCGAAAGGCGGGCAGACCGGATAGTTATCCATGCATTTACCATCGCGTACGGGTTCAAATACCTGGTAGTGTCTTCCATGGTAGAACGCTTCCAACATGACGGTGGAGGTCGGCCCAATGACGACGGAAGAATCCTCGAGCGCCTGTACGAGAGGAGCTTTTTCGAGGACAAAGAACTCCTTATCTACGAATCTATGATACCACTCACCGTTTTCGCTCGGATGCGGCCTGAACCGCACACTCTTTACTCCGAGTGCCTTCAATGCTCCTTGGATTGAAAGAAGATAGCCAATGAGGTTGCCCCTGTCCGTCAGTATGACACCTCCAGAATGCTGGCCTCCATTCATCGACTTGGTCAATACCAGAATCCGGTCAAGAGAATATTTAATCTCGCGTACCGTCAATTGCTTATAGTATGGGTGCCCCGAAACGAAGATGCGTTTCGGATCGTGCCCGGCTTTCACGTAATTTTCCTTGATGCGCGGTCCCCAGACAACGAGATGATCGGTCCTGCCGTCGTCAAACTTGTTATACCGGCCGGGAAGGCCATGTAAAAAAATAACCGATGGTCTGCGCAGCGCTCTGAATCGATTGATGGCTATGCGTTCCATAACGTTCATGTCGTTGGATAGCACCAAAGCGCGGATATCCATTTGCATAAACGCTAAATCAAGCAACTCGGAGAACTCATGGATCTCCTGATCTGCTTTTTTGGAAAAGAGTTCCGCGAACGAACTCTTTTCTAATGAAGCATTCAGTCGTTCATAAGCCGCGTACAGTTCTAAACTTGGCATGATTTCGACATCACGCGAACTTCCCCATGGCGGGGAAAGAATGCGATATCCTAAGGACCGCATCTCGCGGTTGGCAGAAAAGTAAGCGCTGGAGACTATAGCCTTCGATCCATTTTTAGCGCTATGGGAGGATCTTTGAATTTTCGTCTTCAACATAATGGATCGCATGGCCATCATCATCGCATTCTTGTAGGCGGAAAAACCACGAATGTTTTCGTAAGGATGCTTGAACTGGTCCCCATAATTATAAATCCGCTGGTCTAGCTCGGCCTTTAAAATATCTAGCACGCTTTCATCATATTGCTTTTGGTCACGTATAGTGTCGAGCAAGTAAAAGTTTCTCATGCTATTTCCAGCTCCAGCAGTAGAATATGACCTATTCTTTAAATATAAAACACCTCTTAATTATGCGGAATTATTATCGTTGCCAATAAGGGTCACATTCATCTTAGCGGCCATCTTCTTGCGTTCTATCCTACAGCTCTGCATTGTTTCAAGAAAAGGTCCCTATTCAACACGACTATTAGATTCAACATATGTGCACTGCGTTTCCCCAGGAGAACATAAAGGCCATAGTTCTCAAAAAGTCAAAGGCCGCTTCCATACTAGCCTAGTCGATTAAATCCCAAGCAAGAGGTGTCCCCCGGCTTATGTCACACCGAGCACTCTTTCCAAGTATTTTGTTTATGCTGGCCGGAGGAAGGCCGTCGCCAGGCCTTATAGATCTAATGTTCGCTTTGCAGAAGATCTCCCCTGCGCGCATATCTTTGATAACAAATAAAGATCTTGAAAAAGCCCTTCCATTTATCGGAAAATCCGGCTGATTGTAGGATACGCGGCCGATCGACTTCTCCACATCCCTAATTGCTTCAACCATGGTACGGAATTCTTTAGGCTCCATTGAAAAAGATGCATCGGGGCCGCCAATCGCTCGATCAATGATAAAATGCTTTTCGATCAGGCATGCACCGAGTGCCACAGCTGCTATAGAAACCGCAGAACCCATCGTATGATCCGACAGACCAACTTTTACACCAAAGGCATCCCTCATATTGGCCATCGTTGCAAGATTCGCATCTTCTACCGGCGCGGGATAGGCTGAGGTGCATTTCAACAGAGTGATGTCGTCGTTGCCAACCCGCCTGCAGGCCTGGACTGCCTCGTCGATTTCCCCAATCGTGGCGATTCCGGTCGAGATAATGATCGGTTTCTTCTTCGAGGCCGCTAGCTCGATCAATGGAATGTCGGTAATCTCGAAGGAGGCTATTTTATAGCAAGGCACGGAAAGCTTTTCCAGGAATTCCACGGCGGTGGGATCAAAAGGGGTAGAAAAGAATTGCAAGCCGAGGCGAATGGCTTCATCGCGAATCGGCTCATGCCAGTCCCATGGAGTATAAGCCTTCACATATAGTTTATAGAGCGTGGTTCCATCCCAGATCGTTCCATGCTTGATCTGAAAGAATTCATTGTCGCAATCGATGGTGATTGTATCCGGTGTGTACGTCTGGATCTTGATTGCGTCTGCCCCTGCCTCGTGAGCAGCTCTGACGGTCGCTATAGCGGTTTCGAGCCTATGCCCATGGTTTGCAGAGAGGTCCGCCACTATTGTAGTATGCCGGCTTGTGCTATCGCCATTAGTTGAAATAGACATTATGCGCGCTACCTTTGTATGTCGTGGTCTTTGGGCATTCCGGTATCGACCCTATTCCTCTATATCAATTATCGGATAGGAAAAGCCTTTGCGAATTCCAGTCCATTCGGCTTTTAGTATCGCCAATGAAACGACATCGTAGCTTTTCCCATCCTTGATAATGTGGTTTCGTAGATATCCTTCCCTTCTCGATCCGAATTTCTCATGAAGCTGAACTACCTTATCGTTGAATGAAAAAACTTCGCAGCAAAGCTTTTCAAGGCCAAGCCGATTGAAGACGTAATCGTAGACATTGCATTCTACGGCTACACCTATACCTTTTCCTCTCATATTTTTATCAGCCACATAATAAGCCCAGGAACAGCGCTTGTTTTGCGAATCGAAGCCGGTGATTGAAATAAGCCCAACATCAATATCGTCGTAATTGATTATCCAATACTTTGATGTTTCATCCACAGAAATTGCTTTAAACCACATGCGTTGTTTTTCCATGTCCAGCTTCGGATCTGTATACATGTATTTTGTGACATCTGGATCCATTCTCCAATTCATAACCATCGCTAAGTCATCTTCCCTAATCTTCCTGAGTTTCAGCACTTGATACTCCTTTCAAATCGCATCTGGAATCATCGGGTTGATATGCATATCGATATCAATTTGCGGTGGGATATTTCAGTCGATCCTTGAGGTTCTAATTAAAATGAAATAGAATTGGTCTTCGAATTCGGTCTTGGCGGCCTCAACCCATGAGTGACGCGTGTTAGTCACCCAGCCAGGAGGGCTCTCACATACTCGCGATCTGCCGAATACTCGGCAAGTGACTTCGGGTCGTTTCTTTTTGCTTCATCCGTTATTCGCATACCATCAGGCACAAGGGAGAGGAAATACCCCAAGGGAAAACTGCCGCTGCCATACGCATCGTGACGGTCGAGCCTTCCATTGATATCACCGTCGGTCAAATGATACATAGCCGGACCGAGCTTGGTAAATCCTTCGAGGAAAGACCGGAGGTCAGCTTTCCATGAATTTGAAGCCGCGACGGCATGTCCGAAATCGAGGCAAAACCCGAGTCCGAGTGCTTCTGTTAGCCTCGCGATCTCCTCGACACTCGATCCGACGCATATCGATCCATCGAGACCCTCGCGCGGTTTGTTCTCGAAGATCATGCGCGGGTCACGCACTGCTTTTGCTTGCCTGATAGTCTCATCGAGGTTACCCCTGACCCCTGGGTGAAAAATAACGACTCCGGCTTGGAGTCTATCCGCCATACGGTAACATTGGCAGGCGAGCTCGGCATTCCGAGCTGCCATCTCGGGCAAGGAGAAGTTCAGGCCGACCATGGAATGCGGTGCGTGTATGATGTAGGGAAGCTGGGCGTCGGCCCATGCTTTCGAGACCTCGGCTGGAGAATCCGGGACACAGAATACCTCGACATAATCGAGCTCTCCTTCCCGGTGTAGCCTGGTGGCCTCTTCGATAAGTTCAAGATTGGTAGACCATACCTTGAGCCCCAACTGAATTCTCATTCACGCCGATCCTTGAGTGCGGTGAATCCTTTTCTCCATACTTCCACGGCTCCGGGATCGATTTCGATCGTGAACGTGCCTTCCCTCGATCCGCAATCCAACAAGACATTTCCCAATGGATCTATCACGCTGGAATCGCCGGAATACTGGACACCTGGCTCCTCGCCGATACGGTTCACACCAATCACGAATGCCTGGTTTTCGATTGCCCTCGCTTTTAGTAATGTTTTCCAGTGTTCGGAGCGCTTGCCACCCCATGCAGCGATAACGCAATAGGCGGCGAGACGAGGAGCATCAGACCAAAAATGATAGGGGAAACGAAGATCATAGCAGATCGCCTGACCTACACGCATTGCTCCGACTTCATAGGTAGCGGTTTGAAACCCTGGCTCGTAGTTCCGATCCTCTCCGCTGAACGAGAACAAGTGCCTCTTTGCGTACTTACTTATCAACTCACCTTGTGCATCAAAAACGAAAGCGGTGTTCTTCCTGTCCTGTACACCTCCGACCGTAATCGCGCAGCCCTGCTCATTTGCTAGCTGGGCGAAAAAGCCATAATCCTCCGTTTTCCATTCGGTGGCTTCACTATTCATCGAGAAACCGGAAAGGGCCATTTCCGGCAAGACCAGCCAATCGGTCGTACCCAATCCTTCGAGGAGTCTGCGTATCTTTTTCCTGGAAGCTTCGCGATCTTCCCATACCGGGGAGTATTGAAGGAGAGAAACGCGTACGCTTTTGCTCAAAGTGTTTTCCTAAAGACCGGCTTTGTAGGTTCCCCTAAAAGGAATTTATCAAAACCCTCGGCTAGGGCCTTCTTGTAGACGGTTAAGCTGTCCTTGAAAGCCTCCGTGAAGTATTCAACGTCCTTATCCTCATGGCTGAAACAGGGGGAAAAAACGCCTTGAAACAATACGCCTCGGGCAATCATCTCCTGAAGCATAAGAGTGCGGTAGCCGTTGTCGACTTCGCCTTTTTGGTTCTTGAATAAGAAAAGGGGCTGCCATTCGCAGGGCACAATCTCGATATAGCTATCGAGGTTCGCGGATGAGACTGCTTTCTTCGTCTCAGAGATGAGCTTGCGCCCGATCGCGAGGTTGTGTCCAATCACATCATGCTTTTCGAACTCGTCGAGAACAGCCAGTCCTGCAGCAAGGGCATGAGTCTCGGCGCCATGCGTCGTGGAGATAAGGAATAGTTTTTCTTTACCTATCCTCCGGATTCCTCCCAACTCCATGACCTCGCGGGTACCAGTTAAGGCGCACACGGAGAAACCATTCCCCATACCCTTGCCCCAGGTTGCCATATCGGGGTTAATCCCGAATTTTTTCATCGAGCCGGGAAGAGCGCTCTTGAATCCGGTGATCATCTCATCCACGATAAACAGCGCTCCATCCTTATGGGCAAGCTCTATCGCATCCTTCAAATAAGTCGGAGGAATGGGGAAATTCTTCTCTGGTTCTGTGATGACACAGGCGATTTGCCCAGGATACTTGGCGAATAGCTCTCGGAGCGATTCTATATCGTAAGACTTGAAGGTGACGGAAAGGTTCTGGACTTCCTCGGGAACCCCAAGATTGCAAGGACTCTTGCCGATAAACCAGTCGTCGTAAGAATAGAAAGGATGATCTCCGGGAAACGCCACGAGCTTTCGGCCGGTTTTGCCTCGAGCGATCTTAACCGCTGCGGTCGTCACGGTTGACCCATTCTTGCCGAATTTGACCATCTGGTGGTTTGGGACGAGCTTCAGAAAACGTTCTGCGAATTCGAGCTCTAGCCTCGAGGGCCGCTGGAAGTTGACACCCTTTTCCATCTCGGCTGCGGCCCTGCGCAAAACAGGTTCATAGGCATGGCCCAAGCTCACCGATGTGAGTCCCATGGAACAGTCCAGGTATTCGTTACCATCGATATCCCAGACATGCGATCCTTTCCCATAATCAATAGCCGCAGGAGCCCTGGCGGGAAATTGATCGTCACCCTTGGAGTAGGTATGGGCTCCGCCAGGTATCAGATCGTGAATGCGAGCCCTATAGGCGTCGGATTTCTCGAAATTGCTTACGTGCCTCAGCATATATATCTCCTTATCCAAGTACGATCTTGAGCTTGTCGCCCTCTAGGAAAGATTCTGGGTTATCTGATCCGAGAGCGTCTTTATAGACTTTCATCGCATCCTCGAATACTTCAAGTGTGTGGTCGATATCTTGGTCTGTATGCGTGTAACAGGGAAAAACGCTCCATCCGAGGAGTACGCCTCGCTTCACACATTCCTGCATAAACAGAGAATTGTAGAGGTAGTCATGGCTTCCCTTGCCATCGCGATAATCGAAAGCCATGCGACAATGATATCCCAACAAGCGGATAGGAACGCCAAGGCGCTCAGCGATGGAGTTTGTCTCGCGTTGTAGCTTTTCGCCTAAAGACCAGATCCGCTGAGTAACTGGTTTTGATTCTAGCTCTTTCATTACCGCGATGCCTGCCGCAAGCGAAAGCGTTTCACCGCCGAAGGTTGTCGATATAAAAATACCTTTATCGACTGTTTCCATAATGTCATTTCGGCCTGCGACTATTGAAAGAGGCATCCCGTTGGCTGAGGCCTTTCCGAAAGTCGAGAGATCAGGAGTGACACCGAAATACTTCTGTGCCCCCCCGATGGAAAACCGGAATCCATCGACAACTTCGTCGAAAATTAACAAAGCCCCATGTTCCTCGCACAGTGTTTTCAATCCTTCCAAGAATCCCGGAATCGGAGCGTCCAACATCACTGGCTCGGTGATGAGCGCTGCGATGTCTCCTTGATGTTTGTGAAAAAGCTCCCGAGCCGAATCGAGATTATTGTATTCAAAGCGATGAGAATAGCGACGAACATCCGAGAGAATTCCTTTTTGACGAACACTCTCCCCCGAAGCTGTCCATTCATGCCATCCGTGGTACTCCCCGCGAATGATATGCTTCTTCCCGGTATAAGCCCGGGCTATTCTGACGGCGGCCTCGGTTGCCGACGAACCAGTCTTAAGAAACCGGACCTTCCCCGCAGATGGGATATACTTGACGCATAGTTCGGCGTACTCGACCTCAGGCGGGCTGACAAGCGAAAAACCCATGCCGCGGGCCAATTGGGCGATAATCGCACTATCGACCGGCTCATAGCAATATCCGAG
>Ga0172379_10007676_pt1 | contig 13907 bp, 17 predicted proteins | sample GrowelOW334metaG_FD_119756 | JGI IMG/M metagenome (GOLD analysis project Ga0172379, IMG submission 119756) | Groundwater microbial communities from an aquifer near a municipal landfill in Southern Ontario, Canada - Groundwater well OW334 metaG | ecosystem: Environmental > Aquatic > Deep... | reverse complement strand
GTCCATGCCGACCACCTGCCGGACGCGGCGGCGCGCGCCTGTCCGCGCGCCCCGGCCCTGGCCCAGCGTTGCATGCTCAGCGGCGGCGACGATTACGAGATGGTGTTTACCGCTCCGTCCAGCCGCCATGGCGCGATAATCGACCTGACCGGCACTCTCGGCCTGGCGCTAAGCTGCATCGGCAGCGTTACGCATAGAGGACCGAGTGACTTGATGCTGGTTGACGCTGAAGGCCAACAACTTCCGATACCCCAGCGTGGTTTTGACCACTTCGCATGAACGTGAAAATCAAGCGATCTCCCCCACCGCCCTGGCGTTTCCTGTTCAGCCATCCGGCCCACTTCATTGCCTGTGGCCTGGGGAGCGGCTTGTCCCCGGTCGCCTCGGGTACTGTCGGCACCTTGCTCGCCTGGGCACTCTACCCGCTGCTGCGGCCGCAGTTTGGCGGCGGCGACAGCGGATTCGCGGCGTTCTTGCTCCTCGCCTTCGCCTACGGTGTATCGGCTTGCGGCCGCACCGGCCGCGACCTGGGGGTGGTGGATCACGGTGCCATCGTCTGGGACGAGATCGTGCCATTCTGGGCGGTACTCTTCATGACGCCGCCGGGCGGGTGGTGGCAACTGGGCGCTTTCCTGCTGTTTCGTTTCTTCGACATCGTCAAACCGCCGCCGGCCGACTGGTTCGATGCCAAGGTCAAGAATGGTTTCGGCGTCATGATGGATGACGTCGTGGCCGCCGTCTATACGGTGTTGACCCTCGCGGTCATCAAAGTCCTGATCGGTTGATATGGATGTCGAATTGCGGACCTTGTCGATAAGCGTCGGAGCCGCTCTGGCTGCGCGCAAGTGGGTGCTCGCTTGCGCAGAATCCTGCACCGGTGGCTGGATCTCGGAATTGGTTACGGATACCGCCGGCAGTTCTGAATGGTTTGACAGGGGCTTCGTCACCTACTCCAATGCGGCCAAGCAGGAGATGCTGGACGTTAGCACTGACACCTTGGCGAGCCATGGCGCAGTCAGTGAGGAAACCGCGCGTGAGATGGCGCAGGGAGCGCTGGCCCATTCCCATGCCCAGATTGCGCTGGCGGTCACCGGTATTGCCGGCCCAGGGGGTGGCTCACCTGGTAAGCCAGTGGGTACCGTATGCTTCGCCTGGTGCAGGGACTCAGCCTCCGCGATCACTGAAACGCGCTGCTTTTCGGGCGATCGCCAGGCGATCCGGCGGCAGGCCGTCATTACAGCGTTACAAGGCCTCCTGTCCCTGCTGAATGGCGCAAAAACTGTGCCATAATTCTCACCGACTACGTAAAGGAACCAGCATGGACGACAATAAGAGCAAGGCCCTGCAAGCGGCCCTGGCCCAGATAGAAAAGCAGTTCGGCAAAGGCTCTATCATGAAGATGGGGGCGGCGCAGATCGAAAATGACCTACAGGTGATCTCCACCGGGTCGCTGGGTCTCGACATTGCCCTGGGCATCGGCGGCTTGCCGCGCGGCCGGGTGGTCGAAATTTACGGTCCCGAATCCTCCGGCAAGACCACCCTGTGCCTGCATGTGGTCGCCGAAATCCAGAAAGCCGGCGGCGTGGCGGCCTATATCGATGCCGAAAACGCCCTCGATCCGGTGTATGCCGGCAAACTCGGCGTGAATGTCGGCGACATGTTGATTTCCCAGCCGGATACCGGCGAGCAGGGTCTGGAAATCGCCGACATGCTGGTGCGCTCCGGCGGCATCGACATCGTCGTCATCGACTCGGTGGCGGCGCTGGTGCCGCGCGCGGAAATCGAGGGCGAAATGGGCGACCAATTGCCCGGTTTGCAGGCGCGGCTGATGAGCCAGGCGCTCCGGAAACTCACCAGCAACATCAAACGCACCAATACGCTGGTGATCTTCATCAACCAGATCCGCATGAAGATCGGCGTGATGTTCGGCAGTCCGGAAACCACCACCGGCGGCAACGCGCTCAAGTTCTATGCTTCCGTGCGCCTGGACATCCGGCGCACTGGCGCGATCAAGAAGGGCGAAGAGGTGATCGGCAACGAGACCAAGGTCAAGGTCGTCAAGAACAAGGTGGCACCGCCGTTCCGCGAGGCGCGTTTCGACATCCTCTACGGTGAAGGCATCTCGCTGGAAGGGGAGATTATCGACCTCGGCGTCGAACACAAGATCATCGACAAGTCCGGCGCCTGGTATGCCTACAATGGCGAGAAGATCGGCCAGGGCCGGGACAACTCGCGCGAGTATCTGCGTGAGCATCCCGAGATCGCGCGTGAGATCGAGAACAAAGTACGCGCCGCCGTCGGCATCAACGCCCTGGGTCCGGTAGGGGCGCCCAGCGAGTGATGAAAGCCCTGCCTGGCGATCCGCGGCCTTCGCTGCGGGGGCGGGCAGTCAAGCTTCTGGCCCGGCGCGACCATAGCCGCGCCGAACTCTCCAAGAAACTTGCGCCACTGGGTAGCTCTGAGGAAATCAACGCCGTGCTCGATCAACTCGAACAAACCGGATTACTCTCGGACGCGCGCGCGGCGGCCGCCTATGTGCGCAGCCACGCGGCGCGCTTCGGCGCCGCCAAACTCAATCATTCCCTGCGCGCCAAAGGCATCAGCGCCGAGTTGATCGCAGCCAGCCTGGACCAGCAGGGCCTGGAGGGCGAATTGCAGCGCGCCCGCGAACTGTGGCGCCGCAAGTTCGGTGCGCGCGAGGCCCCGGCTGTCCGCGATGCCAGGGAATGGGCGCGCCAGGCGCGGTTTCTGCAAAGCCGCGGGTTTTCGACCGAGATCATACGCAAACTTCTCTCGGCACCGGAAGATGAGTAACGATGGTGTGGTTGCAATGAAAGACCCCGAGTGCAGGTTGATGGTCAGGGGTCTGAGCAAGAGATACAAGACGCGCAGCGTCGTCAAGGATGTTTCATTTGACGTTGGCAGCGGCGAAGTGATCGGCCTGCTGGGACCCAACGGCGCAGGCAAGACGACGTGTTTTTATATGATCGTCGGCCTGGTGGCAGCCGATGGCGGTGATATCCGCCTTGACCACAACGGCAATAGCGCCAATCTGACCCACATGCCGATTCATCGCCGGGCACAACTTGGCCTGTCTTACCTGCCACAGGAAAACTCTGTGTTTCGAAAGCTCAGCGTCGCCGACAACATCCGTGCCGTACTCGAGCTGCAAAAGCATTCCGGCGATGAAATCGACAATCGACTTGACGTGTTGCTTCAGGAATTACACATTACCCACTTGCGCGATAATTCCGCCATCTCGCTGTCGGGAGGAGAGCGGCGCCGTGTCGAGATCGCCCGGGCGCTGGCGACCACACCACGCTTCATCCTGCTGGACGAACCGTTTGCCGGCGTCGACCCAATCGCCGTTATCGACATTCAGAAAATCATCGGCTTTCTCAAGGAAAGAGGCATAGGCGTGCTGATCACCGACCACAATGTACGCGAGACGCTCGGCATCTGCGATCGCGCCACCATCATCAACGCCGGCGAGGTATTGGCCTCCGGCAGGCCGGATGAGATTGTCTATAATGAAAGCGTCCGCAAGGTCTATCTTGGCGAAAATTTTCGCATGTAGGTCGTCTGAGTCTAGACCGGATCATGAAACAGACGCTCCAACTAAAACTTTCCCAACATCTTGCGCTGACCCCGCAATTGCAGCAGTCGATCCGCCTGTTGCAGTTGTCTACGCTGGAACTCAATCAGGAAATCGAACAATTTCTCCAGGACAACCCCCTGCTGGAGCGCGAAGAGATCAACGAGGGCGCCGCATTCGTCCCGGCCAGCGATGCATTGTCGTCACCTCAGGCGGTCGCCGACGAACCGCCAACGCCGACCTACGATGAAGCCTACAACATACCGGCCGATTCCAACTGGAGCGGCGATGCCCCAAGCAATCACAATCCGCGCGACAGCAATGACGGCGAAGAATCCGATTTTGCGGAAATCCAGGCCGCAGCCAGTTCTCTGCGTGACCACCTGACGACACAACTGGGATTTACCCCGCTCTCGGACCGCGACCGGAATATGGTCAGCTTTCTCATCGAGGCACTCGACGAAGATGGCTATCTGGCCCAGGATCTGGAGGAGTTGCTCGACGTGCTGACTGAGGAAAATCAGGAAGCCAGTCGGGAAGAACTGCTGGAAGAATTGCACATTGCCTTGCGCCACTTGCAGAATTTCGACCCGACCGGGGTCGGTGCGCGCAGCCCCCAGGAATGCCTGGCTTTGCAGTTGGAAAGTCAGGCCGTGTCGGCGGTTCGCGACCTGGCGCTGGTGCTGGTGCGGCAGCACCTGAATTTGCTGGCGGCGCGTGATTTCGTCAAGCTGAAGAAAGTCTTGCGCTGCGACGACGATGCCCTGCGCAGCGCCCACGCCTTGATCTGCTCCCTCAATCCCCGCCCCGGTGCCCAATACGCGCCGAACGATACGCGTTACATTATCCCCGATGTGGTGGTTCGCAAGCTGCGCGGCGGCTGGACCGTCACCCTCAACCAGGACGCCATGCCGCGCCTGCGCATCAATCGGCTCTATGCCGATATCCTGCAACGCAGCCGCGGTAGCGGGGCGAGCGCCGGCAATAACAACGCCGGACTGACCAGCCAGCTACAGGAAGCCAAGTGGCTGATCAAGAACGTGCAACAGCGATTCGAGACCATTCTGCGGGTATCCCAGGCGATCGTCGATCGCCAGCGCCAATTCTTCGAGCATGGCGAAGTCGCGATGCGCCCGCTGACGTTGCGCGAAATCGCCGAAACGCTCGGCCTGCACGAATCGACAATCTCCCGCGTGACCACGCAAAAGTTCATGGCCAGTCCGCGCGGCATATTCGAACTCAAATATTTTTTCGGCAGCCACGTCGCCACCGAGGCCGGCGGCGCGGCATCTTCCACGGCGATCAGGGCGCTTATAAAACAACTCGTCAGTGCAGAGGACGGTCTCAAACCGCTTTCCGACGCCAGTATCGCCGAAATCCTCGGCCAGCAGGGCATCGTCGTGGCTCGGCGGACCATCGCCAAGTACCGCGAAGGCCTGAACATCCCGCCGGTCAATTTACGCAAGTCCTTTTGATACATCAGCATTCCCCAATAAGGAGCCATCATGAACCTCAATATCACCGGTCACCATATGGAAGTAACGGCAGCGATCAATGACTATGTCAATGCCAAGCTCGACCGGGTGATTCGTCACTTCGACAATGTCACCAGCGCCCATGTAATTCTCTCGGTGGACAAGCTCAACCATAAGGCGGAGGTTACCTTGCACGTAAAGGGCAAGGACATTTTTGCCGACAGTATTGAATCCGATCTATACGCGGCTATCGACACGCTGGCCGACAAACTCGACCGTCAGGTCGTGAAGTACAAGGAGAAGAACTCGAGCCACGCTCACGAAGGACACAAGCGCAAAGCCGCCGAATAACCTAGCCGGCTGAGTCACGCGGTCTTTCGCGGTATACTGCGCCTCCAAGCGGCGAAGGACCATCCTCTCTCGTCATCGATGAACCAAATAGCCAAACTCCTTCCACCTTCCAACATCCTTCTCAATCTGGATGCGAGCAGCAAGAAGCGTGTTTTCGATCTAGCCGGCTTGATGTTCGAAAATAACCAGGGAATTGCTCGCAGCACGGTGTATGACGCGCTTTTCGCCCGCGAGAAGCTCGGCTCAACCGGACTGGGTCAGGGTATCGCCATTCCGCATGGTCGCATCAAGGGGCTCAAGGAAGCCGTGGGCGGTTTCCTGCGCCTGGCGGTGCCGGTGCAGTTCGACGCCCCTGACGGAAAGCCGGTGAATCTGCTCTTCGTGCTGCTGGTCCCGGAAGCAGCCACCGAGCATCACCTGCAAATTCTTTCCGAGCTGGCGCAATTGTTTTCAGACCGTGGTTTCCGCGAAAGGCTCGCCACGGCGCGCGATCCGGCGGAAGTGCACTCCCTGTTCGCGAACGGCCAAGTCGATGCCTCACCTGACAGTCAAACAGCTGCTTGATTACAATCGCAGCCGCCTGCGTCTCGAGTGGGTTTGCGGCTCACTGAACGCCGCCATATCGGTACCGCAGCTGGACTTGTCGTCGGCCGACCTGGTCGGTCACCTGAACTTGATCCATCCGACCCGCGTCCAGGTACTGGGCACTCCGGAGATCGACTGGGCCAACCGGCAGTCAGCGGAAAAAGTCATTCATCATTTCGGTGAAATCATCTCCGCGCGCCCCCCGGCGCTGATCGTCGCCGACGGCTGCGAAGTGCCGGAGATGGTCCGCAGCTTGTGCGAGAGCGGCGATACGCCATTGTTTATTTCGTCGCTCTCGGCAGCCGCGGTGATCAACGCCTTGCGCGTCTACCTGTCGCGTCAGTTGGCGGAAACCGCCTCGCTGCATGGGGTGTTCATGGATGTTCTGGGGATGGGCGTGCTGGTTACCGGCGATTCCGGTGTCGGCAAGAGCGAGCTGGGGATCGAGTTGATTTCGCGCGGCCACGGCCTTGTGGCCGACGACGTGGTCGAAATTTCACGCCTATCGGCGGATACTCTCGAAGGCCGCTGCCCGGATTTACTCAAAGACTTCATCGAAGTTCGCGGCCTCGGGCTACTCAATATCCGCACGATATTCGGCGAAACCGCCTGCCGCCGCAAGATGAAACTCAAGCTCATCGTGCATCTGCAAAAGACCCAGATCGGTGTCCCCGAAGCGGCGCGACTGCCCCTCGACGCGCAAACCGAGATCATCCTCGGCGTTGCCGTGCGCAAAGTGGTGATTCCCGTGACAGCCGGCCGCAACCTGGCGGTTCTGCTGGAGGCCGCAGTACGCTCCACCATCCTGCAGTTGCGCGGCATCGACAGCATGCAGGAATTCCTCGACCGCCAGCAGCGGGCGCTGAACATCAACAACGACGAAGCGGAAATCTGACTTGGAGCGCGGCCAGTCCTGGCCAGCGCTTTTAACGTGAAATACGATGACGAAGCGCCCTGTGCCCTAACCCCAAAGTCGGGCAGCGCGCAGCCTCCCCGCCGGGGGACCAGTAGCCGACGAGCGTAGCGAGCTATCTGTAGCCCCCGCCCGGGCGGGGGTTGGGGGTGGGGGCGTCAATGCTGTTCTTGAACGATTTCATGGCACGGGGGTGGTCTGACGACGATGCGAGTTACGGGCTGACCTGGTCGATGCTCAGCTTGATGCCCTTGGCCCCGACCTTGATCATGCCGCTTTCACCAATCAAGTCACCCGGCTGGCGAACGGCTTGTCCCGATTTCGTCACGCGCGCCTCAAGCTTCACCTCGCTGGCACCCGAGAGTTTCATGTCCGGGCTGATGGCCAAGGAGTCGTCGAGGGTAAAATTCAAAGGTAGGTCGCCGGCGCGTGCGCGCAACAAGGCCAAAGGCATGCGCGGGCCGGTGACCGGGCGCGCATAGATGAACAGCGAATCGCCCGGCTGCACCTTGGCAGCCAACGCGGGTGCAAGCGTCACGCTGCCGCTGATCGCCTTGCCTGACGGGCCGGGTTTTCCGCCCTGTGTCTTGGCAATGGGTTGTCCACTCTTTCCGCCGATCTCGGCGAGCGTGGCACTCAGCGACTTGGCATCATCGGATTCCGGGGGCAAGAGCGTCAGGAGCCGACTCCAGTAGCGGGTGGCTTCCGGGAAGTCTTTGCGGTTGTATGCCGCGGTCCCAGCGAGCGCCAACGCCATGAAATTTTCCGGCTCGATCCTGAGTGCCTGTAGCACCAGTTGTAGCGGCCTGCCTTCGAGATTGCCGCCGGCGCGCACCGCCAGCAAATCGGCGTACTCGGCCAACAGCGCGGCATCCTGGTTCACCAGATCACCGGCGCGGACAAATGCCTTCTCTGCCTCCTCGAAGCGGCTCATCGCCTTGTAAGTGCGTGCCAGCATGGCCCAACCCTGAGGATCATTCGGGTTCTTTTGCAGGCGCGCGGCCAGTTTGGCGAGCATCTCATCCATCTGGCCGGCGGTGACCTGATGCCGCGCCTCCACCGGCTGCATGGCCGCTGGATTGCCCAGCAATGCATACAACAGCGCTGCCGACAACGGCACCAGCAGCGCTACGGCGAGAGCAGTGCGCTTTGCCGGCTGCGGCACCGGCGGCGGCGCATCGGCGACCGCGGCATCCTCCAGCAGGCGGCGTTGCAGTTCGACCCGTGCCTGCTCGAAATCGTGTTCAGCGAGGCTGCCTTCGACGCGATCCCGTTCAAGCTCGACCAATTGGTCGCGGTAGATGGCGCTGTTGATGCCTTGGCGCGACGCGCCGGATACGCCGCCGCTGCGTCGCAGCAGCGGACGCAGCAACCAGGCCAGCGCTATCAGCGCCATCAGTGCGGCGGCGGCCAGAAAGGGAATGCTCATCGTTGGTTCTCGCTCTCGTTCATCTCATTCTGTTTCAGCAATGCATCGGCCCGCAGTGACTCCTCGGCCGATAGCGGCGTCCCGGAATTCTCGCCAGCGGCCGCGACGCGGCTGCCGCGGCGGCGCAGATAAACGACCAGCGCGGCGACGGCGCCGGCCAGCAGCAGGAACGGGCCAAACCACAGCAGGTAGGTGGTGGTCTTCAGCGGAGGCCGGTAACGCACGAAGTCGCCGTAACGGCTGACCATGAATTCCATGATCTGCTCATTGGATTTGCCCTCTTTGATCATCGACCGAATCTCGCGGCGCAGGTCCACGGCCAGTTCGGCGTGCGAACCGGCCAGGGATTCGTTCTGGCAGACCAGGCAGCGCAATTCCTCGGAAATCTCCACCATGCGTTTTTCGACCACCACGTCGGCGGCCAGCGGCGCGGCTTCCTTGGCGAGTGCGCAGGCGCCCGCCAGTGCAATGGTCATCAGGAGGAACAGCCTAATCACTCGAAGGGCGCTGGTCATTTCTCCAACTCCTTGACGAGCGGCAGAATCTTCTTCTCCAGCGCCTCGGGCGTAATCGGCCCGATCTGCTTGTAGCGGATCACTCCGGCCTTGTCGATCAGATAGGTCTCGGGCACCCCATACACGCCGTAGTCGATACCGACACGGCCGTCCAGGTCGAGCGCGGTGAGCATGTAGGGATCGCCACGCGAGGCCAGCCAAGCGTTGGCGCGCTTCTGGGCCAGCGGCAATTCCTCGCCGGGCGGCATCTGGCTGACATCGAACTGGCTGTCGCCGCGCACTTCCTTGTAGCTCAAGCCGACGATCGGCAGCGCGCTTTGCCTGGCGAAGGAGACCAGCAACGGGTGTTCGGCCCGACAAGAGACGCACCAGGTAGACCAGACATTCAGCATCCAGACCTTGCCCGCCATGTCGCCGGGGGAGAACTTCTTGTCCGGACTGGCCAGTTGCGGCAGCGCAAAACCCGGCGCCATTTTCCCCACCAGCGGCGACGGCACTTCATGCGGATCAAGACGCAGCCCGACGGCAAGAAATCCCACCAGCACCACGAACAAACCCATCGGAATCAGAAATCGCTTCATGCCCGCGCACCCTGTAGGTCGGCGGGCAATTGCTTGGCCGCCCTTGATTTGAGCCGGTAACGCCGGTCGCTGACGGCAACCAGGCCACCCAGGGACATCAACAGGCAGCCACCCCAGATCCAGTCGACGAAGGGCTTGTGATGCACGCGCACACTCCAGGCACCGCTGCCGTCCTGAATGCCGACCGGTTCGCCGAGCGAAACATACACGTCGCGGGTAAGACCGGTGTCGATGGCCGCCTCGGTCATCGGCATCGCCGACGAGAAATAGGCGCGTTTCTCAGGGTGCAGGTTGCGCTGTAGCTTGCCGTCCTTGGACAACTCCAGGTCGCCCACCGAAGCGCGGTAGTTCGGTCCCAGTGCGTCCTTCACCCCGAGCAGGCGCACCGTGTAGCCGCCCACCTCGATCGTGTCGCCCGGCGCCATACGCACATCCTTTTCGGATTCGTAGCCTTTGACCATGGTTACGCCGACGACGAAAACCGCCACGCCGATGTGCGCCAGATGCATGCCCCAGAATGCGCGCGCGGCGCCCAAGCCGGCCCAGCCGCTCTTCAACCGTTCACGAATCTGCACGACGCTGCTGGCGACGATCCAGACGGCGAGCAGCAGCCCCAGGCCGATCAGCGGACTCCAGCCGCCGAAAGCCAGTGGCAGGCCGATGCCCGCGACCACCGACACGGCCAGGGCGAGGCGCAGGCGCCGCGTCATATCGCCGCTGTCGGCCTGCTTCCAGCGCGCCACGGGGCCCGCCGCGATGAGAAACAGCAGCGGCACCATCAAGGGCACGAACACCGCCTCGAAGTAGGGTGGGCCGACCGAGAGCTTGCCCAGGCCCAGCGCATCGATGATCAGCGGATACAGCGTGCCCAGCAGCACCGAGCCGCACGCCACCACCAGCAACACGTTGTTCACCAGTAACAGGGTCTCCCGCGACATCAGCGCGAAGCGGCCACCCAGGCCGACCTTTGGCGCGCGCCAGGCAAACAGCATTAGGGAACTGCCAATTACCACCACCAGGAAAGTCAGGATGAAAATGCCGCGGCGCGGGTCGGTGGCGAAGGCATGCACCGAGGTCAGCACCCCGGAACGAACCAGGAACGTTCCCAGCAGGCTCAAGGAAAAGGCGCCGATCGCCAGCAAGACGGTCCAATTCTTGAAGGCGCCGCGCTTCTCGGTGACCGCCAGCGAATGGATCAGCGCCGTGCCGACCAGCCAGGGCATGAACGAGGCGTTTTCCACCGGGTCCCAGAACCACCAGCCGCCCCAGCCCAGTTCGTAATAGGCCCACCAACTGCCCAGGCCGACGCCCAGGGTCAGGAAGATCCATGCCGCCACGGTCCATGGGCGCGACCAGCGCGCCCAGGCGGCGTCAAGCTGGCCGGAGAGCAGGGCGGCAATGGCGAAGGCGAAAGCCACCGAGAAGCCGACATAGCCCATATAGAGCATCGGCGGATGGATCACCAGGCCGGGATCCTGCAACAACGGATTCAAGTCGCGGCCATCGGCGGGAATGTCCGCCAGCCGCTCGAAGGGGCTGGAAGTGAGCAGGATGAACAGCAGCATGCCGCAGGAGACCAGGCCCAATACGCCAATGACCCGCGCCACCATGGCTTCCGGCAAGGCATCGGAGAGCAGCGACACCGCCAGGGTCCAACTCGCCAGCAACAGGACCCACAGCAGCAGCGAGCCCTCGTGTCCGCCCCATACCGCGGCGAAGCGATAGACCTCCGGCAGTTGCGAATTGGAGTGCTCGGCGACGTATTGCACCGAAAAATCGTTGGTGACGAAGGCGTAAGCCAGGCAAGCGAAAGCCACCGTCAACAGCAGCCACTGGGTCTGCGCCGCCGGCCGCGCCAGCGCGATCCAGGCAGCATCGTTGCGATGCGCGCCCAGCAGCGGCAGCACGCCCTGTACAACGGCAACCATCAAAGCTAGGATGATTGCGAAATGGCCGAGTTCTGGAATCATGTGTGCCTCACTGCTTCAGGGTATTTGCGGTCTTACTCGCCTGGTCGACGGCGTGCTTTGCTTCCGGCGGCATGTAATTCTCGTCATGTTTGGCCAGCACCTCGCTGGCGACGAACTGCCCATTCGGGCCCATCTTGCCTTGCGCCACCACGCCTTTGCCTTCCTTGAACAGGTCGGGCAGGATGCCGGTGAAGGCGACCGGCACTTCCTGGGCGGTGTCGGTGACGACGAAGCGGATGGTCATCTCGTTTCTTTGCACCGTGCCGGTCTTGACCAGCCCGCCAACGCGGAACACGCGATCTTTCGGCGCTTCGCCGGCCGCAATCTGGGTGGGCGTGAAGAACAGGGCAATATTGCTGTTCAGGGCATTCAACACGAAGTATGCGGCTATGCCCAGCGAGGCGAGGCCGCCGCCGATGATGGCAAAGCGTTTGTGGCGAGCTTTCATTGCAGGGTTTCCTTGACGAGGTTGGCCATGGCCAGGGAGCGGGTGTTTCTCTCGGCGTTCAAACCGGTGATCACCCCGGCCCTGTCCGGGACCGAGCGATTCTGGCTGAGCTTCCATTTGCCGATGAGTTGATTGATCGGCATCTCGACGCCGACGATGGCGCCGAGCAATTGTTCAATGTATTCAGCCGGGGCATCGGATATCTGCCAGGGATGGGGGCGATCTGCCTCATGTCGATCCGTCAAGCTTTCGACCAAGGCACGCAAGCGTTGCCGCTCTTCGAAAAAGGTCAGGGGCCCACGGGCATGGACGACCACATAGTTCCAGGTCGGCACCGCCTTGCCCGCTTCCGCCTTGCTCGGGTACCAGGCAGGTGAAATATAGGCGTCCGGGCCCTGGAAAACCGCCAGGGCATCGGTTGCCGCCGAGTCGCGCCAAACGCGATTGGCCCGTGCCACGTGCCCGCGCAGGGTGCCATACGGAGCCGGCAGCGGGTCATATTCCAGGGGAAGGTGATCGGCGGCCAGTCCGCACCCAGCATCTCCGGACATCGTCACCAGCGTCGCCAACGGATGTGCTCGCATCATCGCGGCCAATACCTCGATGCGGTTTTCCTCGAATTGCGCCGGCACGTACATCAAACGGATTTTCCCTGCTGTTCGTCGGCGGTGCGTTCGCGTCGTAGACTATCGGTCACGTCCTGTTGACGCTTCCTCAGCAGCAAAGGTTCAATTGCCAGCGCCAGGGCCGTGACGCCGAAGCTGCCCCAGACATAGAAGGCGTAGCCGCCCATGGCGAAGAATTCGCCGACACTATTCCACTGCATGTTTCACCCAATCACTGTGCCGTTCGCGTTCCAGAATGATGGCGCGCACCCGCAGCAGCGCCACCGCGATCGAATACATCCAGCAAGCCAAAGCCATTACCAGCATTCCCCACAGCATCGTCGCGGCCATGCTAGGCGCCTTGGTCATCGAGATCGAGGCGCCCTGGTGCAGGGTGTTCCACCATTTCACCGAGAAATAGATGATCGGCACATTCACTACCCCGACCAGCGCCAGGATGGCGCCCGCCTTGTCGGCGCGGCGCGGTTCGTCGATGGCCGCCTGCAAGGCGATGAAGCCGAGATAGAGGAATAGCAGGATCAGTTCGGATGTCAGGCGGGCATCCCAGACCCACCAAGTACCCCACATCGGTTTGCCCCACAGCGCACCGGTCCACAGCGAGAGAAAGGCGAACAGCGCGCCGGTCGGCGCGATTGCGCTGGCCATCATCGAGGACAGGCGGGTGTTCAGCACCAAGCCGAGGCCAGCCCAGAAGGCCATGACCAAGTATAGGAACATCGACAACCAGGACGCCGGTACATGGACGAAAATGATGCGGTAGCCTTCGCCCTGCGTCGCGTCGGTCGGGGCCACGAAGAAACTCAGCCAAAGGCCGACGGCGCCCAATATCACCGCCAGGGTGACGAACCACGGCACCATCTTCCCGGCCAGCGGGTAGAACGCTTGCGGCGACCCGAACTTGAACCACTGAATGATCTTATTGCTCATATTATTCCAATGCGATCCGCAGCGATGCCGTGGTCGCCCACGGCGCGAAAAACACCGACAGCGCCAGCAGCGCCGCCAACAATGAAAGATGGCCGGCGGCGCCGAGTCCGGAGATGTCGGCTTCGACCGCGCCGGCGCCGAAGATCAACGCCGGAATATACAGCGGCAAAGTCAGCAAGGACAGCAGTACCCCGCCACCACGCACCCCCAGCGTCAATGCGGCGCCGATGGCGCCGATCAGGCTCAACAGCGGGGTGCCGATCAGCAACGACAATACCAGCACGCCCAGTGCCTGCGGCGCCAGGTCGTACTGCAACCCCAGCAAGGGTGCGATCAACACCAGCGGCAGGCCGGTCACCAGCCAGTGCGCCACGACCTTGCCGATCACCAGCAAGCCTAGCGGAGCGGGAGAGAGGACCATCTGCTCCAGCGTGCCGTCGGCGTAATCGGCCGCGAACAGGCGTTGCAGCGACAGCATCGCCGCCAGCAGGG
>Ga0172379_10007674_pt1 | contig 13909 bp, 12 predicted proteins | sample GrowelOW334metaG_FD_119756 | JGI IMG/M metagenome (GOLD analysis project Ga0172379, IMG submission 119756) | Groundwater microbial communities from an aquifer near a municipal landfill in Southern Ontario, Canada - Groundwater well OW334 metaG | ecosystem: Environmental > Aquatic > Deep... | reverse complement strand
CGCTACCGCAAAATCTAAGCCATTACTGGTACATTGTTGATTCGCTGTAGTAGTAGATACGGCCACTACATTACCACTTTCAGCTGATGAGGGAATATTAGTATTATAAGCCGGCATTACACCTGGAATATAATCATTAATCACTGCCTGAATGTTGTTATTAAATACCACCGAACCAGATAGTTTTACATAATTTGGCGTAGTAGCCTGACAAGCCGGATCTATTGTACAACTAGTAATGGCATCGGCTGGCATACAAGCCGAAGCACCTTCTGGAATGCTACAAAGCACTGTGCCTGAGCCATCACCAGCGTAATAATCACATACACCAGTACTGGCATTATAAACTGCGTTAGAATCGTTACTGTCTACTGTTTGTGGTGAACATGGTTCTGGTATGGTATAAGTATCTGGTGTAACAGCACAGTTAGTTTGCCCCTCTGCTATATTGCAAGATTTTTTATCACTAGTAGTACAAGGACAATAACCACCTTTTTCTCCATAAAAATAATAGCCTGTTAACGTAGTGTTACTAGCAGTGTTGTTACTGGTATAAGCGCCGTATTCTGGATTAATATCACATAAAATAGGCATGCTAACTTCTGAACAACTGTTGTCTTTGGTAAACACTGCTGCTTCAACAATATCCGATACTTGTGTAACCACCTGACCAGAACTATTCGTTGAAGCTTGAGTAACTAATAAATCAGCTTTTGTGTCATTATCATCAGTAAAGGTTTTGTCTGGAATATTAATAATAATTCGCTCATTATTCCAAGCTTGTTCTGCACAAGCTAAATCAGCAATTATATCATCCACCCCTTCAACTTCACTATAAACTGTAACCTGGCTAGCAGAATCATAATACGAACCAAAATAACAACCCTGTACCGTAACCGGTTGCCCAATAGCGCCTTGAGTTGGACTTAGCTTAGTAACTACTGGCTTACAAAAACCGTTATTGCAAGTAGATTTACACGCACCGTTATTACAATCAGCGTCGCTGGCACAAATATTACATTGTTCTGTAGGCACACATTGTCCACCTAAACAACATTTACTAGCACAATCATTTTTATAACCACACGATACAGCAAAGGCTAAGGCATTACTTGTGGCTGTGCTTTGACCGCTTTGATTATTTTCCACTCGTACACCAAAACTACTATCACCCGTACTATAAGCCGGGATTTTTACCGCTTGAATTAATGTATCTGTCCATTTAAAAATTTGTTTGCCATCATTCACACTACTGTTTCGACTAGTTACTTTACCACTAGCATCTTTTACTGCAAACGTAACCGCTTCTTGCTCATTATTTTTTAACAAATTAAAATTTTCCCCAGCCAAATCGGTAGTGGAACCTTCTTGGGTAGTGCTAGGTTTAGCTGAACACAAACAAGCGGTTTTTTCGTTGCCAATTTCACAATTTGTATCACTCGAACCAGTTAAATTATTACCGTTCATGTCTTGATAATAGCTGTTTACCGTAATGCCATAACTACCGGCTGAAAAATCATTACTTTCTGGCACTTTTACTACAATTTGATTATTATCCCAAACATCCTGACAGCTATCTGGATTAGGATATTCTGCTTCAGTAGTAACACTATTACTATTAAATGTTACTGAACCTACTGCTGGCGCCACATAATTAGTATTTTTATCATCACACTTTTGTTGTCCAGGAATAATACAACTAGTTTCTCCGGCTGATACTGAACATGTTTGATTAGCTAGTGTACAAGTACAACCAGTTATCACTCCACTATACTGTTCACTATCACTATATTGCACTGTAGCTGAATTACTAGAACAAGTTTCTTTGTTTGGTAATACACACAGCTGCTCATCTAAACTGCAATAAGTAGAATGATCATTTAACAAACATTTGGTACCACCAACTGATACTGAACAAGTTTTATCCGGTTTGCTCTGACTAGCACAAGAACAATATGGTTCAGCACTACGATCTGGGCCAAAATAACAGCCGTTAACTGTTAAACAACCACCCTTACCAGCAGTATCCGGACTAAAACCAGTAATATCTGGGGTGCAATGATGACTGGCTGGATCACATGTAGTCTGCTGACAACTTTGGGTATAACAATCGGTATCATTGGTACAATAGCCATAATCTACATCTACAACAGCGGTATCGGTAACTGTGCTATTTTTTTGTACTAAATCAGTAGTAACTGTGCGCATGCCCATATTACTAGAATTCTGGCCTTGTAAACAAACTGTATTGTAACCAATATCAGTGGTAGACGAACTGGTCTGATTAGCAGAAAAAGCAATCACATTAGTATCAGCTACTCCATCACTATTAGCAATATTCCAATTATACTTCCAACTTGAATTACTACTAGTGTTGTTTAATAGTGAACAATCACTGGTTAATGGCGATGCTTCAAAGGTATATTGGCTGCTATCAACGCTATAGTTTAATAAACAAGTGTGTAGCGGATCGTATTTAGTTACTTTTTCATAATCAGGTTCTAATAATAAATCACTCGCTTCACAAGCTTCGGCATTATCTTTTACTTGAAACTTCCAGCTATAATCTGCCGCCATAGGCTGGCCAGCTAAATTAGTAACTGTAGCCGGAATTACTACTTTATAATAAGTATTAGCAGCTAAATTGCTAGCTGGCTTAAACTTGTAAGCACTGTAACTTGTGCCAGTATTAGTTGTTTCATGATAATTTGGATAAGTTGTGCTTAATGTACCAATACTATAATTACCACCCACTACATCTTTACAACTATCATCATCAAATGATTTTTCACTATTAGCACCAGCGTTATTACATTTATATATTTTAGTATTACTGGTAACCAAATTATCATTCATGCGCGCATTAAACGCAAAATACACTACTGCGTTTACACATACACTAGTTTGATTACTACGTGGATTCGGTAAATATACCGTACTATCATTACAAGCATAATATTCATATACTTCCGGCGGTGGATTACAACTAATTTTAAAATCCAAGCCATTACTAGATATTTTATTAGCATCCATAGCCACCACATCGTAAGTATCTGGATTGACCACCGGCGTACCAGTGGTTTTAAACTGCGTATTAGCCCATTGCTGCACCAGTGCCGATACGTAATTATCCATGGTATTAATTCCTTGGAACCAAACGCTACCTTTGCTGCTACCAAAATTTTCACCTGTGCCCACTACATCATCTTTGCCGGTATCTGAACAAGCTGGCTCTAACTTACATAAGCCTGGGCCAGGTTTTTTGGTATTAACCGTAAACATTTGCGGATTACTGTATTTAGTGGCTTTGGTAACCACTTGAATATTAGGCGTAGTAATAGCCAGTCCCTCTGGCACTTGCACGATAATTTGCCTATCTGTCCAACTGTTATCACACACTACCGCTGCTTCTACATCATCAAAGTAAACTTTGCCAACCTCATCGCCGAATTGTTTTCCTTTAATAGTAACGTATTGTCCCACTGGGCCTTCACTAGGTGAGGTGTACCTGATATATGGCGACAATATTTCAATTGGCGTTGAGGTATCTTCCCCATTAGCATTTTGTACTGTAACGCCTTCTGTTTGACTAGCTACAGCCGTACGAATAAAAATTTGTTCACTACCTTGATGGTCTACATAACATTTTTCCTCTACATCATGGGCATCATTAAAACAATTTATGCCACTACCAGCTAACACATTTCTATAAAACACTACGTCTACAAACGGATATAAATATTCACCGGTAATAGTAACTACATCACTACTGATATTTTCACTATAATAGTTTTTTTCTGCCGGAGAAATACCGGTTATTTTCGGCATACAATACGGCTCAGTACCTGTTGTCCACGTCCAGGGATAATTATACGCCACGTAATCTGGGCTAGCGGCCGAACAACTAGCATTACATGGATTGCCTGCTTTAGTAGTACAACTATTTTCACCGTCTTTTACATGGCAAGATTCCCCACTAGGTAAATTGCAATAACAAAACGCTTGCTTATTGGCCGCGCTAGTTGGAGAATCTACGAAATCATCAGCAACCGATCCCTGCGCTGTGCCATTATAATTTCCATCTAACGGATTACCACACATATCCGTAATAGCGTCGTTATTTTTATTACCATCTTTACCACCATACAAACTAATCCCATAAGTTGTTTTTGGCTCTAATTGATTTTGTACGCCAGTAACTACAGTATCGTCGGCAAATCCACCGATACTAGATGATTTAATATTACTAATATCCAACTGATCAGTTGGTGTAACGCCTTCAGCGGCTTGATACAACCAAATATTAGCATCGCTAGGTGTAGTGGGATCTAAACTTTCTGAAAACGATACTTGGATAGTAGGATTTAAACAAATTTCTACCGCATCATCTTCTGGATAAGGATTCACATCTACCACATCTACCACGGGCGGTATTTTATCGGTCTCTGTACCAGTATGAAACGTAAAGTTAGTATGATTAGAACTATTAGCTAAGTAAATCTGTAATTGCTGATCATTCACACCGGCTACGCCAGTAGTGCCGGTTTTTATTTCCACATGATAATCCGTATTTGGTAAATAATCCTCATTTGGCCGGAACACTACAACAGCTGGATTATCTACAGAAAAACTAAACTTACCTGGTAGCGGATCACCCGATCCACCTACTACCGTTACTTTTATATTATCGTCACTCACAACATCTGGCGTATCGTTATTAATAGTTTTAGTAATAACTTGATCGCTAAATGTAATAGCTACACCATAACATAACGGCACGTTTTGATTAGCTGGATCATTAATATTTCCTGATGGATTAGTGTGATCAATTTTTAATTGTGCACCAGCTCCGGTACTAGTACCTGGCCCTGTACCACTAGTATCTTGTGTAGAAGTGGCATCGGTAACATCTAGTAATTTATTAATAATATATGTAACAATACCCCAAGAAGCTAATATTATTACTAAGCCAATTACCCCATTTTTAATAATGGCTTTGGCTTTTTCAACTTTTTCTTCTGCACCATTAGACAATAACCAAGTAAACCCGCCCCACAAAATAATCAATACAGCAATTAAAGCTAATATGCCTAATGCCCAGTTAATAACACTAATAACAATATCAATTGGCGAACTGTTACCTAATATTATTTGATCGCCATAAGCCATGTTAACCGTACTGGCTGTATCAGCTGCGATGACAAACCATGGTGCTATAAACGCACTACTACTGACAAATAAAAATTGTAGCAGTTGTTTTGGTTTAATCACATGGGCTGAGCTAATATTTGTTTTAGTATTGTTTGTACTTGTTTACCATCGGCCTGACCATGCACTGCTGCCATACTTTGTTTCATCAGCGAACCAAAACCAGCCTGTGGTTGTTGAGCTACTAGTTTTTTAATCAGTGCCGTTAATTCTGCTGTGGATAATTGAGCTGGTTGATAATGTTGTAAAATTTTCAACTCGTTTTGTTCTTGACTAGCCAAATCAGCTCGGCCACCAGCATTATAAGCCGTGCTAGAATCTTGTCGTTGTTTTATTTCAGTACGTAACACCGCTAACTCTTTTTCAGCTGTTAAATTACCCAGCGCGGCAATACTAGCTTTTTGCAAAGCGGCTTTTAAACCACGTAAAGCTAAAACTGCGTCAACATCTTTTTGTTTTAGCGCCTGTATTAAATCTTGTTGTACCTGACTGGTTAACGACATGATTTTTATTTTTTAGTGTTTTGTTTTATGATCTTTTGGTTCGTCTACTTTTTTTCCTAATTTTCGCAATAATTCATTAGTCTGCTTAACCTTGGCTCGTAAAATAGCGCTGCGCCGACGCAAACGTCTGCTTTTAATTGGTTGGCGATATTGTTTTTGCTTAACAGCAATCAGTTTGCGACTAGATTGCACTTTACGCGTAAAACGACGAATTAAACTTTCGTTTGATTCGCTATCATTTTTCTGAACATTAATAGTACTCATAGTTTCGCTGTCACCTCCTTAAAAAGATTACAATTCATAAAAAAAATATACCATTTCACTTATAACTTGTCAAATTTTTACACAACCCCTTCTTCTACTCCTAACAACCTACCTCATCCCCAGCCCTTCTCCTCTCAGGAGAAGGGAGTTATACTACTATTATATTGAGCGCTCACGTTTTTTTTAATTGAGCGTTTTTATATTTATTTTTTATGTTTATTCGTCCGCAACAATCTAACACTATTGAATTACAACGCCATTTACAATATATCGCTAAACAATTTCGTAAAAAACCAACCGTAGCTGAACAAAAATTATGGCAATATTTACGAAATCGTAAACTAAATGGTTTAAAATTTAATCGACAATATCCTATTTATCAATACATTGCTGATTTTTATTGCCATGAATACAAACTAATCATTGAGGTTGATGGAGATATTCATAAATTACAACAACAACGTGATGAGAGTCGAGATTTAATGTTAAAAAAATACGGCTATACCGTATTACGTTTTAATAATGAACAAGTGATAAATAATATTGATTATGTGTTAAAACAAATTAAATCTACTCCCCCTTCTCCTTAGAGGAGAAGGGGGTTGGGGGGATGAGGTAGGATGTTTAGATGGGAAAAGTGGGCTAGGGGGAGAGGTAGTTTTATGTCACGCCCCTAATTGCTTCCCCGCCTAACACATGAAAGTGTAAATGCGGAATCACTTGGCCACCATCTTGGCCATTATTACAAATTACTTTGTAGCCGGTTTTGGCAATATTTAATTGGGCAGTAACAGCTTTAATAGCTAAACCAATATCTTGCATGATACTGACATTAGCTTCAGTTAATTCATTTAAGTTAGCGATATGCCGTTTGGGAATCACTAACACATGCACTTTTGCTTTGGGATACAAATCATTAACTACAAACACACTAGCGGTTTCGTATAAAAAATTAGCTGGAATAGTTTTATTGACAATATTGCAAAAAACGCAATCCATATGGCTGTGGCTTAATTTTTTATTCTAAGCCTTCTTCGGTAACCGGATTAGGATCTGGTTTTATTTTATCAGCTGGCGCCACGCCGGTAGATTGCTCGGATTCCAAACCTTCTAGTTCAATTGGCCTGATATATTTTGGAGCATTATTTAATAACGATTGTGGTAAGCGTTTGCTTAATTCTTTTTCTAATTTTTTAATATTAACAATTTCTTGAGAACCACTTTCCATGTCTCGAATAATAATAGTGCCATCAATGACTTCTTTTTGACCTAAAATAAGAGTAAATTTGGCTCCAATTTTATTAGCTAATTTTAACTGACTAGATAAGCTATTTTTTACTAAGTTGCCCCAAATACGAAAACCGGCTTGCCGTAAACGTTCCATTAAGGCAATGGATCGTTTTTGTGCGCTTTCGCCTAACTGTGCTAAATACACGTCTGTGGTATATAAACCAGGCAATAAAATATTATTATTGCGCATAGTTAAAATAATACGTTCAATACCAATAGCAAAACCAGAAGCTGGTGTAGGCTGATTAGCTCCTAATTGTTGGGCCAAGCCATCATAGCGCCCACCACCAGCTAAAGCTGATTGACTAAGTTGTTGCTCTTCGCCAGCTATCACTGGGAAAATTTCCCAGGCGGTTCTAGTGTAATAATCCAAGCCACGTACTATTTTTGGATTTAAGGTATAAGGAATTTCCGTTTCATCTAAAAATTCTAGCACTTTTACAAAATGATCACGACACGGCACACATAAATAATCCACCATTTGTGGAGCATCAGCACTAATTTCTTGACAAGCCGGTTCTTTACAATCTAATAAGCGCAGGGTATTTTTGGCAAACCGATTTTTACAGTTTTCACATAAATTCTTCCGCTTGGCTTTATAGTAATCTTGCAATACTTGAATATATTGTGGCCGACATTGCTCATCACCCACACTATTAATATGCACGTACGAATTTAAACCTAAATCACGTAATAAAAAATATCCTATAGCAATCAATTCCGCATCAATTACTGGCTGTCCTTCACCAATAATTTCTAAATCTAACTGATGAAATTGTCGATATCTACCAGCTTGTGGCCGATCGTGCCGAAATAACCCTCCGGCTGTGTATAATTTAACCGGTTGTGGACGATTCATCATACCGTGTTCAATATAAGCTCGTACAATAGAAGCCGTAAATTCTGGACGGAGCGCTACTAAATCATCAGACTTATCACGAAATACGTACATTTCTTTACCAACTACATCCGTGCCTTCACCAATAGAACGAATAAATAAATTGGCTTGCTCCAAAATTGGAGTATCAATCCGTTGGTAACCATAGGATACCGCAATTTCCTCTAATTTTTTCAGCACTGCCAAACGATATTGCTGCTCTTCCGGTAAAATATCTTTCATGCCTTTTAATAATTGTGGTGGTTCTTTATATCGACTAGTTTTTTTTATAACCACTGGATTAGCTTTAACCACGGTTTTCTTTTTTAACATAATGAATAATTATTTTTTATAAATAGTAAATTGCGTAAAAGGCCAAACTCGAATCCAAACTCGGCCAATAATACTAGCTTGTTTAATTGGACCAAATCGTCTGGAATCCTGGCTATGTTCACGATTATCCCCTACTACAAAATATTCATCACTGCCTAATTTTATATTCCGATAACCAACAAAACTAGTGGTAACCACTTGGGCTGATAAATAAACTGTTTCATCTAATAATTGATCATTAATGTATATTTTACCATCATTAATTTTTACTGTTTCCCCTGGTAAACCTATTAACCGTTTAATAAAAAACTCACTCGGTTTTTGTGGATTACGCAACACAATTACTTCACCTCGTTGCGGTGGATTAAACCGATAACTCAACTCATCAATAATCAAATAATTATAATCAGCAAAATTTGGCTCCATGGAAGCACCAATTACATAAAACGGCTGAATTAAAAAATAGCGTACCGGAATGATAATCGCCAGAGAGATAACTACGATTTTCACTACCTCTAAAATAAAGCTGGTGGTTTGTTTAGAAAACATAACTAGTTCAGCATACAATACGCGGTTGAAAAAATCAACTATTACCGCTATACTGGCCATATGCAAAAAACTGATCCGCCAGAACAGTCCATTTCAACGCCATCTCTTACCTCACTCACCCGCTGGCAGCTAATTCGCCAGTTCTTTACCTGGAAAAAAATAGCCTTATTGTTAACCCTATTATTAATATGCGGCGTAACGGGTATATATGTTTTATTAAACCATACGGCCAAACAAATTATTCAAACTAACCAACCAGTATCGCTTTGGCAACAAATTGGGCAGCTGTTTGGCAATAACAATACTCCATTACAAGGTGAAGCTGAAGATAGGATTAATGTATTATTATTAGGTATTGCCGGTAGCGGCCATGATGGCAGTCAGTTAACCGATACTATTATTGTTGCTAGCATTAAACCATCTACCAAACAAATCGCGCTATTATCACTCCCGCGTGATTTACAAGTTAAATACTACAACGACAAAAACCCAAAATGGTACGAATACCACAAAATAAATAGCGCCTATGCTTTTGGTGGAATCGATTTAACTGAAGAAAAAATCACTGATGTAACTGGTTTACCAATACATTATTATATAGTGCTAGATTTTTCTGGCTTTAAAAAAATTATCGATGACATTGGCGGTTTAGATGTTACTATTGAACGAACATTCACTGGGATGTATGGCACAAAAGATTTAGCCACCCCCTGCCCCACAGCCCAGTTACGCCACCTAAACGATGGTGAATACTGTGCTATTACGTTTCAAGCCGGCCAACAACATTTAGCTGGAGAAGCCGCTTTGATGTTCGCTCGCATTCGTAAATCCGATCCACGAGCTAATAATAACCCTTTAGACATGGATGATTTCGGTCGTTCCCAACGTCAACAACAAGTACTGGAAAGTTTTCGAGCGCACGTGCTATCAGCCAATACATTACTACGTCCTGATCGTGTTGCCGCTATATTAAATGATTTAGGTGATAATTTAAAAACTAATTTACAAATTTGGGAAATGGGCAGATTAGCGCAATGGACATTAAGTGTTCCTAAAGAACAAATTACATCTAAGGTGATTGATGACAAAACTACTAATTTAGTAGAAACGGTTAATGAACACAGCGCTTCTTATGTGGTGCCCCGAGCTGGTAATGGTGATTTTTCCGAAATTCAAAAATTAGCAGCTAACATTTTTATTACTCCTGTAGAAACTACTAATACCAACTCAATAGCTGCTACTAACACTAATGTTATTACTGAATCTACCGAACCAGCTAAAGTGCAAATATTAAATGGCACTAATAAAACTGGTTTAGCGGCTAAAACAGCTGAAACGTTACGACCATTGGATATTGTGATAATTAATGTAAATAACGCACCAGAACCGCGGCCTGTTAGTACTACTTTAATTTATGATTTAACCACTGGTCAACGACCAGCTGCTCTAACCGCTTTAACCACAGCCACTCAACTTACCGTAGCCACCACGACACAACTGGCTGATTTTAAAGCCTTAAATGATCCGGATCAACTTATTAATAATACCGTTGATTTTATTATCGTCTTAGGTAGTGACGTCATTAACCAACCAGTAACTATTCAATAAAATATATGTCTAACTCCAGCACAACCCCAATCGTAGCCATTGTTGGCCGCACTAATGTTGGTAAATCCACTTTATTTAACCGCCTAACGGAAACTGACAAAGCGATTATTTCCCCTATCGAAAATACTACGCGTGATCAAAATCGCGGCAAAATTCATTGGAAAGGCTACATGTGCGAAGTAATTGATACTGGTGGTTTAGACACCGCCACGCAAGATTCGCTTGGCGCCGCTATTAAAGATCAAGTCCAAAAAGCTATACAAGTAGCTGATGTAATTTTATTTGTAGTAGATGGTAAAACTGATTTAATGCCACAAGATAAACAAATCAGCCAATTGCTACGCAACACTAAGAAACCAATTGTATTGTGCATTAATAAAATTGAACGACATAATACTAGTGCTGTAGCGTTAGCTAATTACGCTAAACTGCCTTACTCAGGAATTACTTGCTCAGCTAAAAACGGTTCTGGCACCGCTGAATTATTAGACACTTTATTTGAACTTTTACCAAAAATAGCTAGTATCACTAGCCAGACTAATTCTATTTTGTTAACCCTGGTAGGCCGGCCGAATGTTGGAAAATCATCGTTATTTAACGCGTTAATCGGCGAAGATCGAGTAATTGTTAACGAACAAGCTCATACCACGCGCGATATTAACGACACGGAGATTATTTATAAAGATCAACCGTTTACTATTTTGGATACGGCCGGAATTCGTAAACACAGTAATATGGGCAAAGCGACAGATTTTGTAATTGAAAAACGCAGTGTCCGAGCCGCGTTGGATTCCATCACCAAAGCTGATATAGTAATTTTACTATTAGAAGCCCAGTTACGCGTTAGCGCTCAAGACAAAACTCTGGTAGATTATGCCAACCGTAAAGGTAAAAGTGTAATTATCGCCATAAATAAATGGGATTTAGTGCCAGATAAAACGCCTAGCACGATTAATGCTTACCGAAAATATTTTGCGCACAATATTAACTTTGCCGATCATCTACCAATTATTTTTATTTCCGCTCAACAAAAACAACGCATTACGCAAATATTAGACGAAGCTATTAATGTATATAAAAATCGTTTTCGAACTATTCCACAAGATACTTTAAATGATATTTTATTTCGTATTCAAGAACGTGGTCCAAAACAAAAACAAGTAATCACGTTTGGTCAAACGAAAAAACCGTTGTTATTAAAATCGCTCGATCAAAGTAATGTAAACCCACCCACGTTTCGTTTAGTAACTACTAACCCAAAAAATGTTGCCCCCGCTATTATTAATCAACTCGAGCGTGATTTACGTTACACTTGCAATTTTGAAGGTGTGCCAATTATGATAAACGTGAGAAATTCGTAGACCTCTATCCCCCCAACCCCTCCCTCCTCTAAATAACCTACCTCACCCCCTAACCCCCTCTCCTCAATGAACATCCTACCTCTCTCCCCCAACCCCTCCCTCCTCTCAGGAGGGAGGGGAGAAATAAAATAAATCATTTAAAAAATTTTTATGAAATTAATCGTTGGCCTGGGTAACCCGGGCAAACAATATGAAAAAACTAGACACAATATTGGATTTAGGGTATTAGATGAGATTTGTGATAACTGGACGTTACAAAAATCATGTCAGGCATTGATTTGTAAAAATGATACGATAATATACGCCAAACCACAAACATTTATGAATTTGTCTGGCTTAGCCGTAAAAAAATTGTGGCAGTTTTATAAAATTGAAATTAAAGATATTTTAGTGGTATACGATGATAAAGATTTACCATTTGGTAAATTACGTTTTCGCACTAAAGGCTCTTCCGGCGGTCATAATGGCATGAATTCTATCATTGCCGAATTAGGCACTAGTGAATTCCCAAGATTACGCATTGGCATTGCTCCCACAGATTCACAAACAATTATTCATGACACAGCTGATTATGTGTTGGCTAAATTTAGTAAAGAAGAAGAAAAATTATTACCGGAAATAATTAATACTCATATCATTGCGTCATTACTAGAAAATTCTTAGGTTTAATAATAATTATATTAGAAATATTTTTTAAATCTAATAAATCTTTATCACCACTAATAATATATTGAGCTTTTCCAGCTAACGCACAATGAATAAACATATCATCAAAAGAATCCCGACAAAATCTTTTAGTATGTTTAGATAAAATATTTTCCATTTATTTACAATGGCATTAGTTGGATCCATGCGCTCTAGTAATAAAAAATATTCATGCAATATTTTATCTGTTACTAAAACCTCTATTTTTTTGTTAGCCCATAATTCTAATATTTGAGCAGGAGCACCCTTCCAAAATATTCCAGAAATAATAACATTAGTATCAAGTACTACTCGCATAACGCGTTTGTTTAATTAACTTGGAAACATGTTTAGCCTGTAAAAAATGTTGCTTAGCAAATTTTTGACTCGCTTGAATTAAATTTTTAAATTCTGTTAAACGTTCATTGGGTAAAGGTTTTAATAACACATTATTACCATCCGTAAATACAAACATTTTAGTGCCAGTATTTACTCCTAACACTTTTCTAATTGCTTCTGGAATAACTACTTGTCCTCTAGAGGATACGCTAGTAATGTCCATGCGATTAATATTGGCCATAATATTAATTTTTAATAGTAAGATAATCTTACTTTATATTACTCTCAATTTATATTATTGTCAATTCAAAACTAAAAAACACCTATTTAACTAACTGTATAGGTGAAACCAAAAGGCTTACTTAACTACCCTAGAACAACTAAGGAGGAGTCGTTGTTTTAGAGTAAACCCATACAGCTAGATAGCTAGGTGCTTTTTGCGCGACCATACTATCAAATACCAAAAACCTTGTCAAGCCCATAATAATCTGCTAATTTTAGGCCTGTGCCATACTTTCGCACACTCACTGAAATTAGCTATGAACTAGCTACTCGCCTACCTCTCTTAATTACCCAACAAGGGCCAATTTTGTATTTGGCCGAAAATGAAAAAGAAGCCCGTTTATTAATAGATTTAGGCCGTTATTGGAACCCTAATTTTCCAGCACGCGCCATTATTTCCCCTTATACCCAAACGCAACAAGTGCTTACCGAAACTGCCTTTACCAAATTAACGCTCTATTTAAGACGCGGCGATAAAATAACCGTTTCGCAATTAGCTAAACAGCTCACCGATTTAGGGCTAGAACGCGAACCACGAGCGGTATCGGCCGGTACGTTTGCGGTACGCGGTAACATTGTAGATTTAATCGATTATCAACCAGCACGCATTG
>Ga0172379_10007673_pt1 | contig 13910 bp, 22 predicted proteins | sample GrowelOW334metaG_FD_119756 | JGI IMG/M metagenome (GOLD analysis project Ga0172379, IMG submission 119756) | Groundwater microbial communities from an aquifer near a municipal landfill in Southern Ontario, Canada - Groundwater well OW334 metaG | ecosystem: Environmental > Aquatic > Deep... | reverse complement strand
CTGATTCACATCGACACCGGGCAAAGGAATGGCCGCAACCAATCGATACACGATTAAAACACCAAGAATAAACAGTATTTTCTTTCGCAGTTCTTTAATTTTGAAAATCTGAGCAAGTTTTGACATCATATAATCTCATTGTAACAGAGAGGTACTTGAAAAAAAAGAGGCAAGTGCCCCTATTTCTCATTTTTCGGTGCGACTTCAAACGATCCTCCCGCTTTTTCAATGGCTTTCAAGGCAGCTTCCGAAACCAAAATTCCCGAAGTAATAATCAGTTTTTTTGTCAGCGTCCCTTGTGATAGAATTTTGATACCGTTTTTGATAAGCGCTTCTTTGATAAGTCCCTTGGCGACGAGCGTTTCCGAAGAAACGGTATCACCGGCTTCAAAGCGTTTTTCAAGGGTCGAAAGATTGAAAACTGATTTTTTCGGATGAATGGATTTGAAACCGCGCACTTTTTTCAAATGATCCACCAAAGAAGATCGTCCACCCTCAAACAAAGGATCGACATTACCTCCAGAACGAGCCTTTTGACCCTTCATTCCTCGCCCGGAATATGTTCCACGGGAACCTCCGCGACCGATGCGTTTTTTATCCTGCTTTTTTGGAACGGTGAGTTCATGAATCTGCATAACACTGAAAATAAAAAGTTTACTTTTCTACTGTTGGTCTTGGCGCTCTCGGTGCCTTCAAACTTCTAAGAGCTTCGATAGTGGCACGCGCCACATTAAGCTTATTGGAAGCTCCTAAGGATTTGGAAACGATATCTTTAATACCTGCCAAATCAACTACTGATCGTACGGCTCCACCGGCAATAACACCACGTCCTTCACCTGCCGGTTTCAAAAGCACTTTGGAACTTCCCAATTTCTTGAATACATCGTGAGCAATGGTCGTTCCTGCAATCTTGATATCGATAAGATTTTTCTGAGCGTCATTGTACGCTTTTTGAATAGCATCGGACACGTCGGATCCCTTCGAAACACCGACACCGACTTTTCCTTTACGATTACCGATAACCAATGTCGCACGAAAACGAAATCGGCGACCACCTTTCACCACACGAGTCACACGAGCCAAATCCAAAAGTTTCTGATCAAACTCGGGCTTTTCCCGTCTTCCGAATTTTTTACCTTGTTTTGCCATAAATCTTTCACCAATAATGATAGGTTAAATAAAATGTGTGTTCTGTTCTTTAAAATTGCAATCCGCCGGAACGAGCGCCTTCTGCCAAAGCCTTGACACGACCATGGTAACGATATCCGGCTCTATCGAAAACAGCTTCGGTAATTTTGAGATCAACGCATTTCTTCGCGATAAGTTTTCCGACTTCTTCCGCTCCGACAACCGTGTTTTTTCCTGAAACTCCCAATTCCTTCAAACGAGCTGACGCCAAAGTTTTGCCGGATTGATCATCAATAGCCTGTACGGAAATACTTTTCAAACTACGAAATACCGCCAATCTCGGGCACGTCGCCGTACCGGAAATTTTGGCACGCACTCGCACCTTTCGATGAAGTCTCATTGTTTCACGGGTCTGCTTTTTCATAATATGAATACTCACTTATCAATTACCTGTTAGGCTGAAGCCTTCTTACCTTCTTTTCTGCGAACAACTTCGCCAACATATTTGAATCCTTTTCCTTTGTAAGGTTCCACCGGTTTCAAATCACGGATTTCAGCCGCCAATTGACCGACTTTCTGCTTATCTGTACCGGAAATTGTCATAATGTTGCCTTCGATTTTGACATCCAAATCTTCAGGAACGCTCACTTCGACCGGATGTGAAAATCCTAGAGCCAAAGTAATTTTCTTTCCGGAAACCGCCATACGAAAACCGACACCGTTCAATTCCAATTGTTTCTGAAATCCGGTTGTGACACCGTTGATCAGATTGGAAAGAATCTTGGTTGTCGTACCCCAAATAGCGGATGCTTTCTTCGAACCGCCCGTTTTTTCCACGGATACGGTGCCTTCAGCGATATGAATCGTCACTTCATGGTTATGAATAAACTCGAGCGATCCTTTCGGTCCACTTACTTTCACCACATTGGCATCGAGTTTCATCTCAACTCCTTGCGGTATAACGATTACTTTTTTACCTATTCTGCTCATACGATTTGCATTACTTAATACCATTGAAGCGCGCCCGAGGAAATAAAATTACCAAACTTCGCAGAGATATTCCCCGCCCAATCCCTGACGATAAGCATCTCTACCGGTCATCACACCCTTGGACGTGGACACGACGGCGATACCGTAACCGTTTTTCACTTTTTTAATATCTTCTTTTCTCACATAAATACGCTGTCCTTCACGACTCACTCGTTTGATCTCGCGAATCGCCGGATCTTTTTGAGTTTGTGACACTTTAATGTATTTCAACCCGATGCGAATAATTTCGAAGGTGCCTTCGCTTTCTTTTTCCACCTTTTCCACAAAATTTTCTTTCTCAAGAATATGCGCTATGGACATCTTTAATTTGGAAGATGGTATGACCACCTCCTTATGCCCTGCCTTTTGAGCATTGCGAATTCGAGTTAACATGTCTGCGATTGGATCTAACATAACGAAAAAATTAATTCTAGCTTCTTTTAATCTAACTTGCGCCTTTGTCGCTTATACTTGGCGATTTACCACGATGATTTCTTCACTCCGGGAATTTCACCTTTACTCGCAAGCTCCCGGAAACAAATCCGGCAGAGATCGAATCTTCGGAGATATCCGTGTTTACGACCGCACTTCCAACAACGACGCACGATGCGAGTTGAGAATTTTGGTTGTTTCCTGGCGCGAGCCTCGGTTGATGTCTTTGCCATATCCGCTATTGCTAATTACTAAATAGTTCGCCTTGTTTAATTAACGTCTTTGTTCTGAAGCGGGAATCCCAATGTTCTGAACAATACTATTCCTTCTTCGTGATTCTTAGCTGTCGTTGTCACGTTGACCTGAAATCCGAACACTGTTTGCACTTTCTCGGGAACAATTTCCGGAAAAACCATATGCTCTTTCAATCCGGCATTCAAATTTCCACGACTGTCTACCGAGCTTTCGGTAATACCCTGCAAGTCCCGTACGCGAGGCAATGCCGTTTTGACGAAACGATCCAAAAAGCTCCACATCCGATTTCCCCGAAGGGTGACACGAATACCGATTTCCTGATCCTCGCGAATCTTAAATCCGGCGACTGCTTTTTTTGCCTTGACCAAAACCACTTTCTGTCCCGTAATAGCTTCCAACGATGCCACTATTTCTTCAATGCGCTTCGGCTCCTTCAAAAATCGTCCCAAACCGGTATTGACCACCACCTTTTGAATTTTCGGTATGGCAAACGTGTTTGCGTGACCGAATTTTTCAATAAGCGCCGGTACGGACTTCTTTACGTATATTGTCTTGATAGATTCATGTTTCATAGGACTAAATTTCTTTCTGAGACCGTTTACTTATTCTCACTTTCTGACCATTCTCCACCTTGTATCCGACCCGTGTCAACTTGTCAGTGTGCGGACACACGAGCATCACATTGGAAACATCGAGCGGGAAAGGAATTTCGATACGCTGTCCTTTCTCACCTTCCTTGCGTGGACGAGTATGCTTTTTTCGGATGTTTAATCCCTCGACGACAACCTGACCGGAACGAGGAACGGTATGCGTCACTTTACCACGCTTTCCCTTGTCCTTTCCAGCAATGATTTCCACGTTGTCACCCTTCTTAATCTTCATACTTGTAAACGTAATATGTATAATAAATCGTTACGACACTTCTTACAAAACCTCCGGAGCCAATGAAACGATCTTTGCAAATCCTTTCTCTCGAAGCTCGCGAGCGATCGGACCGAAAATTCGAGTCCCTTTCGGTTCAACGCCATCGCTGTTGAGAATGACAGCAGCGTTTTCATCGAAACGGATATAAGAATTGTCCTTTCGTTTATACGATTTCGTGATGCGAACGATAACCGCTTTCACTTTATCGCCTTTTTTGACGGATCCGCGAGGATGCGAAGCCTTAACGGAAGCGACAATGATATCACCAAGACTGGCGTAACGGCGTCTTGATCCACCCAAAACTTTGAAGCACTCGATGAGAGTTGCTCCCGTATTGTCCGCTACTTTCAATTTGGTTTCCGCTTGAATCATATCTTTGCAATTATACTGTCTATAAAACTTTATGCTTTTACTACTGTATGGCGCTTGTCCTTACTCATTGGCCGACACTCTTGAAAAAATACTTGGTCGCCCTTCTTGTGCGTATTTTCCGCATCATGCACCTTGTACTTTTTGGTTGATCGATATTTTTTCAAATACTTCGGGTGTGTTTTGAGTGTTTCTACCGCCACAACGATAGTTTTGTCCATAACATCACTCACGACCATTCCCTTGAGTTTTGGAGCTTTTGTCACTTTTTCTTGAACGTGTGTCATATAGTATGCGAAATAATTGAATCAAACAACTCTCTTTAGATTTCTCTCATAATGGTAAGCGTTCGAGCGATATCTTTTTTCAAATGACGATACGCGCGATGGGATTTTGTCTGCTGACCGGCAATTTCAAAACGAAGTGTGCGCAATTGTACGCGCGTCTCCGCCAAAAATTTCTCTTTCTCGATGTGACTTTTTTCCCGTAATTCTAACGCTTTCATAGCTCTAATACTTTTATGATAAATGAGTCTTTTTCTCCTGTCCTTATTATTGTCGATCGACGAACTTCGTTTTCACGGGAAGTTTATAGGCCGCGAGCTTCATGGCCTGCATAGCGACCTCGCGTGTCACACCATCCATTTCAAACATCATTTTTCCGGACTGAATTTTTGCTACAAAATGATCGACGCTTCCCTTTCCCTTTCCCATCGGGGTTTCATTACCCTTTTTGGTCATAGGTTTATCGGGAAAAATACGGATCCACACCTTGCCACCCCGTTGTACATATCGCGTCATTGCCCGACGGGCAGACTCGATCTGACGGGAAGTGATAAGACCGCCGTCCATCGCCTTCAATCCGAAGGCTCCGAAACTCACCTTATCGCCACGAGAGGCAACGCCGGTGACTTCTCCGCCACGCTGGATTTTTCTGTGCTTTACTTTTTTTGGCATCAACATATGCGCGTTTCTTATTTACTATGATTCTATTGAGAACTTCTCTCCCTTATACACCCATACTTTCACTCCTATGGATCCGTATGTCGTTGTGGCGGTCGCTTTCGAAAAATCAATATCGGCACGCAGTGTATGCAGAGGAATCGTACCTCGTGAAAGCCATTCTCGACGAGACATTTCCGCTCCACCCAATCGTCCGGAAAGTTCGATCTTCACACCTTTCACATTCTTATTCTTCTCCACCTGATCGAGCATTCCTTTGAGAATGCGTCGAAACGGCATACGTCGTTCCAATTGTTCGGATACTTGCTGAGCCACCAGTGAAGCGCTTTCTTCAAAATTTCTCACCTCTTGGATTTCAATCTTCAGACTCATTTTCTTACCGGCGAAAAATTTAGCCTTCACAACACGGGTCAAATCTTCAATACCCGTACCGCCACGACCGATTAATACGCCGGGGCGTGAGGTTTGAATAATCACGCGAACAACATTAGCGGAACGTTCGATATCCAATGAAGCAATGGCAGCCGCCTTCCATCGAGTCAACACGAACTGACGCAACTCGATATCTTCGCGCAGATTGCTTCTGTATTCTTTTTTTCCGAACCAACGAGACTTCCATGTCGTGGTAATACCCAATCGAATGCCTGTCGGATTTACTTTATGACCCATAATCTAAGTTCCAATTTAATCTTTTTAGACTGATTTTCTCTGAAATGTCTTTTTCGTGAACCCTGCTCCGCGAGTTTTTCCGTGTGTTGTGGTTTTCTGAGGAATGGTCGCTGTTGCTTTCTTTACGGAAGCTACTGTTTTTCCTTCCTCGATAACCGCTTCTTTCACTTTCTCAGTCACTTTTTTCACCGTTGTCTTTCTTTTCTTTTTTACCATCTTTCCTTCTTCCCTTTCTGCCAAAATAATTCGTATTTTTGACATTCTTCGCCACAAAGGTGTTGCGCGTCCCTGCGCCCGAGGCGTCCAGCGTTTCAGTTTTTGACCCTCACCCACCCAAACATCTTCCACAAAAAGATTGTTTCGATCAAGGCTGAAATTATTCTCGGCATTCGCGATAGCACTCAATAAAAGCTTCGTCAAAGGAAGAGATGCGACTTTCAACATCTTATCGAGTTGCGTCAAAGCTTCTTCAACGCTCAATCCGCGAACAGCGTAAGCTACCAAGCGAACTTTGCGAGGAGTCATTTTCAAATTGTTGAGACTTGCTTCTACTTTCATAATATCCGCTGTATAAATGATTCTAATGTTTTTGAGAACTCCACACGCTTCAAGCTCTTATTTTTTCTTTGCGGTAGAACTTGCTTTTGCCGCTTTCGACGCATCCAACTCTCTTTGCTTTGCTGCGGCTTCCAAATCTTTCTGCATCTTTCCTCCGTGACGGATGAACTTGCGTGTCGGAGAAAATTCTCCCAGCCGATGTCCCACCATTTCTTCGGTTACATGCACTGAAATAAAATCTTTGCCGTTATGCACTCCGAAAGTAAAGCCGAGCATTTCGGGAGTAATCGTACAGGCACGCGACCATGTTTTGATTACCGCACGATCCGCAGGACTTTTTCCTTGAATCTTCTTGGTTACTCTTTCGTCCACATAAGGACCTTTTTTCAAACTCCTTGACATATAAGTTTCGGTTGTTATTATTTCCTTCGCTTGACGATATACTTCGTGCTCGCTTGTTTCTTCTTTCGCGTTCTCTTTCCAAGAGCAGGCTTGCCCCACGGCGTCTTCGGATGTTTCAGACCGACTCCTTGTCGACCCTCTCCACCTCCGTGCGGGTGATCAACCGGGTTCATCGCAGATCCGCGTACATGAGGTCGTCTTCCGAGCCATCGGCTTCGTCCGGCTTTTCCAAGCTTGACAGCACTGTGTTCGAAATTGCTCACTTGTCCTACCGTAGCATAACATTCGCGATGAATCAAACGGATTTCTCCCGAAGTCATTTTTATTTGTACCATTTTCTCATCGATGGACATCAGTGTAGCACTTGTACCGGCACTGCGTACCATCTGCCCTCCCTTACCGACAATCATTTCAATATTGGAAATAACCGTTCCGACAGGGATATTTTTGAGCTTCAAACGATTTCCTTTCGCCACCGGAGCATCTTCATCAGTCATAATCGTCTGCCCAACTGTCATTCCTTCAACAGCGAGAATATAGCTCTTTTCGCCATCCGCATAATGGATCAAGGCGATAAGCGCGGATCGGTTCGGATCTTTTTCAAGAGCAGCGACCACTCCGGGAATACCATGCTTATTTTGTTTGAAATCAACCATACGATAACGACGCTTGTGTCCGCCTCCTTGATGACGCACCGAAATCTTACCATGGGAACGTCCCGCTTTCTGACTCAAAGCAGACAACAAAGACTTCTCCGGTTTTTTGTCCGTAACTCCTTCCGGCTTGACGACCGACATATTGCGTCGTCCTGCTGTATTCTTTTGATAGACCTTGATTGCCATACAATTCTGATTTATTGAACGTTATTCTGCTTGAAATAGCTCGATCGAATCCCCTTGCTTCAATGTAACGATCGCTTTCTTCATACTTGACTTATACCCGCCACTTTTTCCAAACTTTCTTTTCTTTGCAGGAATAGTAATTGTATTAACTGCCACCACCGTGACATTGTATACCTCTTCTACCGACTTTGTTATCAGCACCTTGGTCGCATCGGATGATACCTGAAAAATATACTTATTCAAACCGAGCACCGAGTGAGCTTTTTCCGTAATACGGGGTTTTGTGAGTATCCTGTAAGCCACTGAATCGGGAGAAGCAACCTTTTGGGCAACTTTCTTCTTTTTCGAAACTACCGGTTTCTTTTCAGTTGTCTCCTCTTTGTTTCCAAACAATGCCATATAATTTCTTTCAGATTACTTACTTGCTATCGTTTTTTCTTCCTGTGCGGATAAAAATTTCTTTTCCAATCCTTGCAAAGAACGCTTACTCACTACGAAATACTGATGATTGAGCAAGTCCGCGACATTCACATTATCAGCCAAGATATTCTTTAAACGAGGAATGTTTCGGCTTACTTTTTCAAATTCTTTTTCTTCCACGGACAATCCCATCACCACACTTTTCTGTGTCAATTTCAACGCACGCAATGTTTGTGCCATCAATTTTGTTTTTTTGTCAGGGAATGAAAGTGCATCCAGCACTATCAGCTTGCCATCGCGAATCTTTTCGCTCAACGCTATCATTACCGCCTTACGACGCATTTTTTGATTGATTTTCTGTGTAAAATTACGATTATTGCGCGGACCAAAAACGACTCCGCCACCTTTCCATACCGGTGTTCGCACCGAACCGACACGAGCGCGTCCCGTACCTTTTTGCTTCCATGGCTTCTTTCCGGATCCGGCCACTTCGGAACGAGTTTTCGCATGAGCATACACTCCGCGAATGTTTGCCATCAAAGCGACGAATACTTGATGAAGCAATGTATCGTTCGAGGGAACGGCAAATACCGACTCGGAAATTTCCAGCTTCTCAACCTCTTCTCCTTGTACATTGTAGACTGATATCTTTGCCATAATATTGCGAGAACACTGTTTGCTTATATGCATTATTTACTGTACGATCGAGCCCAAATCTCAACCATTCTTCCATTCACACCCGCAATCGCTCCTTGCACGGCGATCAAATGTTTCACTTCATCGATAAATACCACTTTCAAATTTTGCGCCGTACATCGATCGGCACCCATGCGTCCCGCCATACGCTTCCCTTTGATAACGTGTTGCGGTTGCTGTGCTCCGATTGATCCGGGCGCGCGCAAATCGTGTTTGTGACCGTGAGTTCGCATAGAACCTTTGAAGCCGTGTCGCTTCACCACACCCTGAAAACCTTTTCCTTTTGAAACGCCTGTTACATTTACCACATCGCCAATTGCAAAAGTATTCACGTCCAAAACCTTGCCTACTTCGAAAGTAGCCAATTCTTTTTCGGCATCTTCAACAGTGACATGCGCCGAATCAAGACGAAATTCTTTGTACAATTTTCGTTTCGATGTTTTTGAAGCCTCAACCTGAACAGCGACATATCCGTCACGTTCCGTAGTACGAAGCAAAGAAACCGTAGTGGCATCACATTCGATTAAGGTCACATTCAAAGCTCCGGCAGTAGCATCCTGCAGAGTTGTCATTCCAAGTTTTCTTCCGAGTAAAAATTTCATAATCTTCGCTTTCTTCATTATAAAGACACTTTTTGTAACTCTGTTGATATATCTATTTGAACAAACAAAAAACCGGGATATAATCAAGCCAGTGATTCGACTCAAGGACAAAGCCTTTCCCGATTCTGGCTCGTTAGGTTTCCGCTACAAGAGCGGACGTTAACGAGTAATAAGTCTATTCTATTACATTTTGATCTCAATGTCCACCCCTGCCGGCAAATCCATACTCGTAAGCTGATCAATGGTCTTTGGCGTCGGGTTCCAGATATCGATCATTCTCTTGTGAATACGCATCTCGTATTGATCGCGAGAATTCTTATGAACAAACGTCGATCGATTCACGGTCATCTTGTGAATTTCAGTGGGAAGTGGCACGGGTCCGGTAATGGACGCGCCTGTTCTTTCCGCTGTTTCAACAATCTTACGCGCGGATTGATCAATCACCTTGTGATCATAGGCTTTGATCTTGATTCTCACTCGAGTTGACTGAACACCTGTGTCTGTCTTTTTCATTGAAACCAAAATAAGTTATTAATCCAATTCTCTGTATTTGAGAGAAAAGTGCGAGCACAGATATTTCAAAGAAATCTCTGCTCGCTATCTCACTCAAAACTATACGACTATGAAAGTTTTATTTGATAATTTTTGTAACAACACCCGCGCCAACAGTACGACCACCCTCGCGAATAGCGAAGCGCATTCCGTCTTCCATAGCCACAGGAGCCAACAATTTCACTTTCAATGTTACCGTATCGCCAGGCATAACCATTTCCGTTCCTTCCGGGAGTTCAACTTCTCCGGTCACATCCGTTGTGCGGATATAGAACTGAGGCTTGTATCCCTTGAAGAATGGGGTATGACGTCCGCCTTCTTCTTTGCTCAAAATATAAATCTCACCTTCAAATTCAGTATGAGGAGTGATGGATCCGGTCTTAGCCAGCACCTGACCGCGCTCGACATCTTCTTTCTTAACACCACGGAGCAAAAGTCCCGCGTTGTCTCCGGCAACACCTTGCGCCAGATTTTTATTGAACATTTCGATGCCGGTTACCACTGTTTTGGCTGTTGGATGAATACCAACGATTTCAACTTCTTCACCCGTATTGATAGTACCTCGCTCGATGCGTCCGGTCACTACCGTTCCGCGTCCTTCAATGGAGAAGATATCTTCGATAGGCATCAGGAAAGGTTTGTCAGTATCGCGAACAGGATCGGGAATTTGCGAATCGAGAGCAGCAACCAACTCAAGAACTTGTTTGGCAGCCTCATCCTCAAGTGATGTCGCGTTGAGAGCCTTAAGTGCGCTTCCTCGAACGATAACGGCATTAGCACCATCATATTCGTATTTGGAAAGCAACTCACGGACTTCTTCCTCAACAAGATCAATGAGTTCGGTGTCATCCACCATATCAACTTTGTTCAAAAACACAACAATGTTTTGAACACCCACTTGATGAGCCAAGAGGATATGCTCACGAGTCTGTGGCATAGGACCATCGGTTGCAGCTACCACAAGGATGGCACCATCCATCTGAGCAGCACCGGTAATCATGTTTTTGATATAGTCGGCGTGACCAGGACAGTCAACGTGCGCATAGTGACGAGTATCTGATTCGTACTCACAATGAGCGGTTGCGATGGTAATACCACGATCACGCTCCTCAGGAGCCTTGTCGATGTCGTTGATATCTTTTTTCTTAGCGAAACCTTTCATGCTCAACACGCTCAAAATAGCGGCTGTGAGAGTTGTTTTTCCATGGTCAACGTGTCCGATAGTTCCGACGTTTACATGTGGTTTAGTTCGCTCGAATTGTGCTACTGCCATACACTTGAAAAATTAATTTTAATTACGAAAATTATAACTTATTCAGTATAATCCAACTCTTCGTTTTTGGCAAGTCTTTTTACTTTTTTTGCGAAAGTTATAAAAAACATCCCCAAAACGGAGTACTTTTCTCATCATAGCAAGCCAAGTTTCGATTGTCAATAGCAATTCACAAAACCGTTCCTATTCATACTCGATACGGTCGTCTTTATAAAAAAAGAACTCCCATTGAACATTGCCAATGGGAGACTGCTTCTTTTTTCTCTTCTATTGATTGCTAGATTTAAAGTTAGCTCGAAAGCAAACTCTTGAGATCATTGAGTGCTGCGCTAATCTCATCAGTCGTCATAACGGAATTATCATTATTAACGACATGTACGGCAATAAAATCTTTTCTCTCTGATGGTGAGTATATACAATCCCCGGAGGAAGAAAATCTATACACAACTTCCGTCTTCGCTTGTGGTATCATCAACCTTCCAATAACATAATACCCGCCGTTAAGAGCAGTCTGTATCAGGCTTAATTTCCATGCAGGATTACTCTCTATTTTCTTTTTAATTTTTGCAATGACAGCTTGTGCATAACTTGTTTTCAGGTCATGCGTATTTAACGCAACCCACAAAACTACACCTCCAATCACAACCTCTGTATTTTGCTCCGTTGTTTTTTGATCACATTTTTTCATCTTACTCACCCACTCTAGTTGTATGTTGATATTTTTCACCATTGTCCAAGTTGCTACTCGGATACTTTTGTATAGCATATACAATAACTCTCGTCAAATGGTATTGACTACATCTTGCTATAAAAAAGCGCTCCTGCAAACATTGTGCAAGAGCTTAGCTTTTAATCATTTTTTTCATTTATTGCAGTTATAAAACTTTTGCTATTTTATTCCCACAACGAATTATCTACTTCTTTGCGACAATCTCTATTAGGACGCGCTAAAGCATAGCTATTCTTCGCCCATATCCATATCCACCACACGATGTTGTTTCCTAAGAAACCTACTACAATGGCAGAAATACATACTATAACGCCCGCAACTCCTAGCACAAAAAGAAGAGCTTGTTCTATTGCGGACACAGCCATCATACCCAAGCTTAGCTCATATATGTGATTTTCTATCTCCATGTAAAAGTTCGGAAGCACACTTATGATTACCCAACCTATAAATCCACAAACAAGAAGCGTAATCACGCCATCGAAAACTATTTTCCACCCTTTCTTCAACATACAACCCCCTAAAACATCTGCATTCACTACTTTATCCAGACACCGCGTCCGAATTTCATCTGAACAGTACCACTAAGTTCTTTAGAAGTCAAGAGAGTTACCTAAATGTCCAGCGCTTCATCGCGTTGAGTTTCGAGGTGGCTTTGCGCTCGATGTTACCCCAGCGGACAAACTTTCCTCGGACGGCGGCAGCGGTCGATTTGATGGCGACATAATACATCAACTGTCGATAGAAAAATCGTTGAAGCGGAAGTAAAAGAATAAGACGCATCTGCTCTTTACGTTCGAGCATAAACGGCAAAAGGCTCGTCGTCATATCCACCGCCAAAAACAAGAGATAGTAGTCCAGTGTCCCGCGAAGCGCCTGATACATATCGTAGCCGATCGGATGCTGATATTTCTGCCACACTGCCCACGCAATGGACAAGATAATCATCACATCCATAAATGGAGAGATCAGTGTAAAGAAAACCTGAAACACAAACACATTGGGTATCGCGAAAAATCCGAGTGCACCATAGCGAGGACGAAACAAAACATCCTTGTGCTTCCATGCCGTCTGCATCGTGCCAAACATCCAGCGAAAACGCTGTCTGATAAAAGATTTGACCGTATCGGGAGCCTCGGTAAACGCAAGTGCCTCGTCTTCATACACGACGTGATAGCCGAGCCTGACAATGCTAAATGTCAGATCCGCATCCTCCGCCAAAGTGTCATTGGAAAATCCCCTCGCTTCAAACACCGCACTTCGACGCCACGCGCCCACCGATCCGGGAACGACCGAGATGCAATTCATTAATTCAAAAGCCCGCCGATCAAGATTTTGACTGGTGATATATTCGAGTGCCTGCCATTTCGTGAGAATGTTAACGCGATTACCAACCTTGGCATTACCGGCGATAGCGGCGACGGTTGGATCAGCAAAACGACGAATAAGTTTTTCTATTGTGTTGGGTTGGAAAATAGTATCGGCATCAAGTGTTACCAATATTTCCTCCGATACATCGGTTTGTACGATACCGAAATTAAGCGCATTCGGTTTACCCTCGTTTTGCTTGGTAAGAATGGTGATATTCGGATGATTGCCAAACGCCACTCGCAATGCCGAAAAAGTGCCGTCCGTCGAACCGTCATCAATGACAATAATACGCAAGTTTTTGTACGTAGATGAAAGAATGGCGGAGACAGTATTGACAATCACTTTCTCTTCATTAAATGCAGGTATAATCACCGCAACACACGGCTGAAAGTGTGTAACATCGAGGGTGCGTATTTTTTTCTTGACGACAAAGAATTGTATCATCGCCAAAATACTGATAAACACAATGCGAGCGATACCAAGAAAGATACCGATGATAAAAACAAATGCAAGAAAACGAGTAAACCCGTACAGAGAAAAAAGCGCGACTTTATTAACATACGAAATTCCTCTTTCCTGCGAGGTAATAGGTGGCATCACGGCGTCGCGAGGAAGACCGAGCACGTCGGACACAGTGGCGAATTGATATCCATCCGCCAAAAGCGTTTCAATAATTCTCGGCAATGCTTCAACTGTCTG
>Ga0172379_10007672_pt1 | contig 13912 bp, 13 predicted proteins | sample GrowelOW334metaG_FD_119756 | JGI IMG/M metagenome (GOLD analysis project Ga0172379, IMG submission 119756) | Groundwater microbial communities from an aquifer near a municipal landfill in Southern Ontario, Canada - Groundwater well OW334 metaG | ecosystem: Environmental > Aquatic > Deep... | reverse complement strand
TTCAATGTGCCAATCAAGGTTCAGCTGAAAGTAAAAGAATCCGCCCCCGGAGTTAAGGGCGACAGAGCCCAAGGCGGAACCAAAGAAGCTGTCTTGGAGTCTGGAGCGGTTATTCAAGTTCCCCTGTTTGTTGAAGAAGGCGATACAATCGAAATCAACACCGAAACCGGCACCTACGTAAAACGAGTATAATTCAAAAAAGCCCTGAGCGAAGTCAAAGGGCTTTTTGTTTAGAGTTTATCTGCTGGCTGGCGGAGGAGGAGTTATGGGAGGAATAGCCGGATTTTGCACAAACGAGCGCTGGGCAATTTCCTGCTCCACTATGCTTTTCGGCTTGCCATACTTTAGTTTTGATATTTTCTTTATTGCGTCTATAATTTCCGGCATGCCTTTTGGCGAAGGCAGTGTTTTCATTTTAAACGGGGTTGAAATTTTATTATTAATCATCATCTTAATTATCATTGAGAAGTTATCCAAATTTACCAAGTCAAACCTTGAGAACCCCGGCTCAAACTGCTTTTCCAAGTTTTCGGCATCTTCAGCTCCAATTCTGAATGCGCCAATTGTACCAACGTTGCCTAAAACCGCATCACGAATTTCCTGTTTTAACTGGGGCATATATTGGTGAGCCATTATCAAGTTCAACTTATATTTTCTGGCTTCAGACAGAATGGTTGCTATTGAATCTGTTGTAAAATTTTGGAATTCATCAATATATAAATAAAAATCTGTTCTCTGTTCTTCTGTAACCCGAGCGCGCTTCATTGCGGCCATTTGTATTTTTGAAATTAAAATCAACCCAAGCAAAGAGCTGTTAACTTCGCCGGTCAAACCCTTTGACAGGTTTGCCAGAAATATTTTCTTTTCGTCCATTACTTTGGCCAAATCAAAACCAGAATGAGATTGCCCGATGATGTTTCTCATCATTTCGTTTTCAATAAATCGGCCCAGCTTTGAAACAACATATCCAAGCATATCAGACCTTGTGGAACCGGTTGTTGCCGCCCATTCTTTTGTCCAGAAATTTCTTACAATAGGATCAGAAACCTTGGCAATTCTTTCTTTCAAAAACTCCTGATCTGTAAACATTCTTGGAATTTCAACCAAGGTGCCAGGGTTCTCTTTATCAGCCATCAAAGCCAGCATTGCATTTCTCATATAGTGCTCAAACATAGGTCCAATAATTTCCGGCGGAAAGAGCTTATAAAAAATAGCAATCATTTCTTGAACCGCAAAATCTTTTTGCTCCGGAGAATCATACTCTAACATATTCAAACCGCACGGCCTTTCAGTGTCAAAAGGTTCAAAAATAACAACATCGTCAACTCTTTCTTTGGGAATATTCGCCAAAATATGCTCTACTATGTCTCCATGCGGGTCAACCACAGCAACGCCTTCGCCTTTCATAATATCTTGCATAATCATTCCTTCCATAAAGTTAGATTTACCCACGCCTGTTTGTCCAATAATGTAAAAATGCCTTCTTCTGTCAACTTTTTCGGCAAAATAAACATTCTTTTCCTCGTTTCTATAAGAAACCTTGCCGATGCAAACATCTCCTGATTCCGGCAAATCAGACGGCGGAGCGGCGTCTCCTGCCTTGGCAGCTTTGATATAAGGAGTTTCTATAAATTGTGTTGGAAAATGATAAATGCTGGCAAGCTCTTCAATATTTAAAATGCTTGCCTGTGATTGCCTGAAATTTCTGAAACTGAAATCGTAAGAAAGTTTTCTAAGGTCTTTCTTAAATAATTCCGCGGGCTCCAAAGAATTGACCGATGCAAGTGAAAACTGGCTGAAAGCTCCGGTTAAATGATTTAAAATTTCTTCTGCCCTGCCTTGGGTTTGAGCTGAAGCCAAAACTCTTATATTTACTTCAAAGCATTGTTTTTGGGTTTTGCTTTGTATTGCGTCATGGGCTTTTTGGTCAATCCCCTTTTGTTTTGCAGCGGCTTGTTCATATTCCTGGCCTTGGTTTTTAGGATCTTTAGACGGTTTCACCAGCTCTCCAAGCATTTTCATGGCTGTGGGCTGGGAAACATCCATAATGGCATCCCTGATTGATTTTCCCTCTCTGACTTTTGCCATTATTTTTTCGCCCTTTTTTCTCAACTCCAAATTAGATACCGGCCTTATTATCACCTGCACGCCGGCTCCTTCATTGACGCCTATTTTGCTCAAATTATTTGTCAGCGTTGACAATGGATCTTTTTCCAAATTTTGATAAGTGCTGATTGGAAAAAAAGCGCTTTCTTTCAGCTTTAAATAAGCGCCGGCAGTGACTCCGCCTGGTTCAAAAATTGTATAGTCCTGCGGAACTTTTTCAACAAGCGCTCTTGGATAAACCCCCTGCACATATTTTTCAAAAGCAGTTTCCAGATATTTTGGCACCGCAACATAAAAAGAAATGTCTGATCCTCCTGTTTGCGAAGCAATTTCAAAAGATACAGACAAGGGTTCTTGCAGAAATTCGGGCTTTTTAAGATACAAAAAATTCGCAAAAATCTGTTCCATCTGGGAAATCAAAAGTTTTTCCTCTTTTTGCGCTTCGTCTTTTTTAACGTCATTTTTCGGCATCATAACTAAAAACAAAACTGTTTCCAGTCCGCCAAAAATAGCGCTTCGTTCTTTTTTTTCAGAATACAGCGCAATAAAAAACGCCAAAACCATTAAAACAAAAACTAAAATTAAACCGTATAAAATAAGCATCTAGTTATTTTGCAAATTTTTTATAAAGCCCCTCTTTCACCAGCAAATCGTGGAATATGTCCAATATGTAAGGATCCTTCATTTCATTGGCAACTTTTATGGCAAAAATTACACCCTTGCTTTTGGCGATTGCCAATAATTTTTTGAGTTTTCTTTCTTCGTCTAAGGCTCCTATTTTATTGGCCTTGGCTTCAGCTTCTTTTTTTAAGCTGTCATCTATGTCTATTAAATCAATCTCCTTTTTGAGCTGTTCTTTTATAGCCTCCTCTTCTTGAGTCAGCGTTTCCCTTTTTTCAGAAAATCTTTCTTTGCCATAATGCTCTTTTTGCTTGCTTTCTTCAAATCTTTCCACTGCTGTTCTTCTGTCAACTTTTCCAATCTCCGTTAAATATTTTTTTTCGTCAGGTGCCATGGTTTAATTTATTTAGTAACTATTAAATCTATAATCTCAATTTTTTTGTCAGCATCATTTGTTGAATACTCCCCTGAACCGCTCTTAACAGAAGCCATAACTTGAATTTTAAGCCCGGTGGATATCTTTGCCACTTCGTATATTTTAACACAGGATGTGGGGGCGAAAGCCGGCTTCAACAGAGACCCGCAAAGATTGTCTTCGGGCAGCCAGCTGCCAACTTTGTTGTCTGTCAGAGGTTCATAGTTCCTGCCCTCTGAATCAATTATATTTCCTAAATCCCAAACATTTGCCCTGATATATCCGCTGCCTAAATTTTGGGCTCCAACCGTCACTTTAATAAATTTTTCTGTTGTGGTTAAATTGTCTTCCCAATTAGGATTATTTGACTGGGAAGCAAATAATGTTTTGCCCATATCCTTCGCCGATTCAAATGTAAATTTAACATCGCCTATTGTCGCCTCATAAACTGCAACCGGCACTTCTTCCACTGGCACTACCGGCTGGACCGGTTTTTCTGCGGCTTTTATAACAATATAAGCAATTACGGCGGCAACTAAAACTATGACTGCCAATATTAAAAGCAATTTTGAAACTTGCCCCGCTTCTTTATCAAATTTCATAGGCTCTATTTAAAATTAATTAACTTTTATTAATTTTAACCCCGCAAAGATTGTTTTGCAATACTTAAAGTTATTCGTATCTCAAAGCATCAACCGGCTTTAATTTAGAGGCAGTTCTGGCCGGAAAATATCCGGAAATGCATCCGATTAAGAAAGAAAAAGAAATGCTGAATAAAATCAGCCCCGGTCCAACTTCAGCTTTAAGATAAAACAGCGGGTGTATTTGAAAATATATTTCAATGGCTTTGGCAAAAAATAACCCAAGCAGAGTTCCTCCTATTCCTCCAAGCATTCCAAATATTCCAGACTCAATTAAAAATATAGTTGTAATGGTTTTATTTTTCGCCCCTATGGCCTTCATAATTCCAATTTCTTTTGTTCTTTCAGAAACCGAGGTATACATAGTGTTCATAATTCCAATTCCCCCTACAACTATAGCTATAGAAGCGAATCCGATTATAACAGCCTGTATCAGCCCCATTACGTTTCCTACAATTGCCGTCAATGTTTCTGAAGTCATCACGGTGTATGATGATTCGCTTTCTTTCTGCCCTATCTGGCGCTTTCTGTTTTCGTTAAGATTGCTTTTTATTTCACCTGCAACAAAATCAGCAGAATATCCCGATTCTATTTTAGCCATTGCCATTTTGGCGCCCGTTCTCTCTCCTGTAATTGCCCTAAAAATGCTTAAATCAATGCCCACCATAGAATCGTCCTGTTTTGAACCGACAGAATTTAAAATTCCCACCACTATAAATTTTCTGCCCTTTATAACCATTTCATTTCCCACTCTTAAACTGGGAAACATTTCTTTTGCCACAACGCTTCCTACAACCATTTCATTTTTATTGGGCGCGGGCCATCTTCCTGTGGCCAGCGACCACCCCATATCGCTTTTAAAAGTTTCCAAGTCATTTCTCAAGTCTATTCCATATGCCAGCGAAGTCTTCTTTATGTCCCCGGATCTTATAATCACCGATGTATAGTCCATTTCAATAAGAGTATCCACTCCTTCGCTTTTTTCTATAATATCCAAATCTTGGTCTGAAAGTTTTGTTCCGGCCATCATAGAAGACATATCCGTAATATCTCCCGGCATAATTGTTATCAAGTCTTTGCCCATCATGTTCAACTGCTGCATAACAGCGCCTTTTAATCCTTCTGACAGTGAAAGAAGCGATACAATCAAAAACACTCCGATAATAATTCCAATCGTAGTAAGCCAAGACCTCATACGCCTGGTGGCGATGGTTTTAAAGGCAATCTTAAAATATTCTTTTAAATTATTAATATTAATTTTGAACATATTTTATTGTTTCCACAAAACCTCTTTATCCTGAAAATGATTTTCTGTAATCATTCCGTCTTGAATATGAATTACATTCTGGCTGTAATGAGCAATCGTAGGATCGTGGGTTACCACAATAATCGTTTTTTTCTGCTCTTTATGAAGCTCCGACAAAATATCCATAACTACTCTTCCATTTGTTGAATCCAAATTTCCTGTAGGTTCGTCGGCTATTAAAATATCAGGGTCGTTTACCAAAGATCTGGCAATGGCAATTCTCTGCTGTTCCCCGCCCGACATTTCCTGGGGCTTGTGATTTATTCTTTTTTGCAAATTAACAGACACTAACAGCTGTTTAGCTCTTTCTCTTCTGGCGTCCTCGCCCATGCCCTGAAAAATCATCGGAAGCATTACATTTTCAAGAGCGGTTAAGTTTTGCAGCAGATTGAACTGCTGGAAAATAAATCCTATTTTTTTGCCCCTTATTTCGGCGAGTTTGTCTTCAGAAAATTTTGATACATCCTTGCCGTCCAAATATATTTTTCCTTCTGTGGGCAAATCCAAAAGGCCCAGCAAATACATCAAGGTGGATTTTCCTGATCCTGAAGGCCCCATTATAGTTGCAAAAGCACCCGGCATTATTTCCAGGTTTATGCCTTTTAAAATCGGCAACTCTCCGTCTCCTGCCAATTTATAGGTCTTTTTAACATTGTCCAATTTTATCAGAGGTTCTGGCATATCTTTAAATTATTTTTTCCCGGCCACAATCATTTCCCCTTCTTTAATGCCCGAAATAATTTCGTAATAATCGTTTCCTTCCAATCCTATAACCACTTCCTTATCAATTATTTTTCTGCTCTCTGCAACCTGCACTATATACTTGCCGTCTATATTTTGAACAGCGTTTTTAGAAACGCGCAAAACCCCGGCTTTTTTATCGGTTTCAATGGTTATATCGGCCGTCATCCCGGACCTCACGCCGGCCGGCTGATTTGGAAATTCAATTGTCACCTGGTAATAAATAACGTTATCAACTATCTTTTCTGCAGGGTCTATGGACAAAACCTTGCCTTCAAAAGTTTGCTTTGGAAAAGCCACCAAATCAATCTTTACCGGGTCTCCAGTATCAACGTTTACTATGTCCTGTTCATAAACATCAACCTTTACCTGAAAAGGCTCTGTGGAAAGCAGATTAATTATTGATTCAGAATAACTTACCGTTTCTCCTCTTTTTGCGTTGACAGCTGTAACTTTTCCGTCTATGGGGCTGTAAATAAAATTATCATTCAACTGGCTTTGATACGAATTAACATTGGCTTGGGCTTGTTCAATTTGAGATTTATAAATGTCTATATCTTCCGGCCTTGGGGCGGCTACTTCAACGGCCAAGTTATCTTCAGCTTTTTGCAAGGCTATTTTATCTGCGGAAATAGTTTGCTGAGCTGTTGTTACGCTTGTCAAAGCGGTATTTATATAAGTTTTTTGCGTGTCTAAAGAAGTTTTATCCGTTGAGGAAACGCTTAAAAAATATGTTCCCTGGTCGCACTGGTCTCTGACAATTTTTAAATCATTATAAACGCTGTTGAGCGTTATTGTCATATTCAAAATTGCAGAATCAATGTTTTCTCGTGTTTTGCTGTCTTCCGCCTTATCTACCAGCGCCTTGGTTGCTTGCATATTTCTGTTGATATTATCTCTGGCTTCCAATACTTTAACGCCCTGCTGATCGGAGGAATAAAAATAATCCGATTGCACAGAAACAACAACAGTATAAGCATTATAAATTTTGTTGTAAGTGTCGTGCAGAGTGTTTAAGGCGTCTGTATAATCTGATTGCAAATCATCTTTGGCCGAATCAACGGCATTCTGATAAATCTTGATGTCTCCGGCAGTTGAGCCGTTCAATAATTTTTCGTATTGAGTGGCTGCCACAGAAAGAGCAGCTTTTGCCGACTGCAATTGCGCCGAAATCTGGCCTGAATCCAATCCTGCAAGAACTTGCCCTTTTTTTACATCATTCCCAACAACAACGTTTATAGACGAAACCTTGCCGACAGTTTTGAAACTCAAGCTCACTTCCTCGGTTGCTCTGACGCTTCCGGTTTCAGAAACCTCCTGCAAAACTTCTCCTACAGAAGCTTTTTCCAATGCATAAGCCTCAAAAGGATCTTTTAAAATACTTTTGACAGTATAATATCCTGCTATCAAAATAATGATAATTATAACAGCAAGCCACACTTTTCCAATTTTTATTTTTCCTATTTTCATATATTCATCGTTCTCGCTCTCTCAAACCATTTGCCATACTGGCAATCATGGCTGTGAGCCGGCGGATTTGATAATTTTAAAATTGATACTGCGTCTTTAAAAATTTCATAAACTTCATCGGGATTGGTTTCTATCTCATAAAATTCTTTGCGGAACGGCAAGCGGTCAATAAATCCCTTGTCTTTATCAACTATATAAAATGCCAAATAGCCTTTTCTTGGAGTTTTAAACCCATTTTTCTCCAATAAAAAGGTGTACGTGTCTAATTGCAACTGGAACCTGTCATAAACATTGGCGGCCTTGCTGCCGGTTGACTTATAATCCAGCGGAGCCAATTTTCCGTCGTCAAACTCTAAAATGTCATCAACGGCGCCCAAAAGCGTGGCATCTAGGACAGAGTCAAAGTATCTTATTCCGGCCAAATTATTGCGCCATTGGTTTAACAATTTTTGGTTGTAAAAAAGGTGCGCTTTTATGTCATTATCTTCAATCAAGGGATGCGGTATTTTTTTCTGCCTGTAGCTGTCAAACTCTTCCTTCAAAAGCTCGTCAACCGCAGAATTCAACGCATAAGGATATGGAGGAGGCCTTTTAATGCCTTTGTTTTTATCAAGCCAAAAACAGTGCGGGCATTCAAGAAACAAATTCAAAGAATTGGGGGATAACAGTATGGGCATATTTGTTTATCCTAACTCAAAAACCGATAATTTACAAATCAAAATATTGCGCAAACAAAAAACGGCACTATATCTTCGTGCCGCATATATATTGATTATGGCTTGCCATTACTTTTCCAATCGCGATAAACCTGCCCCGCCAGCTGCATATCGTGAAAAGAATAAAAATTACATTGCTTTACGCTCTTTCGTCTCCTGTTCCGTCCCTTTGGACAGAGCTTAGTTTTGACAATTCCAATACTCCGCAGGTATCCTACCTGCGTTCCGCTCAATTCCGAAAGATCTAAAGCTTCAGAAAAAGTTATCCATATTTCAGTTGCCGGCCTAGGCTGTTCTTTCAGTCTAACCCACAAGATTTTGTGCCAACCCGTCAGCTTAAGAGACGACGGGTCTTTTCCGTAGCGCACAAGCATCCGCTGCCTGTTGTATCTCTTGATGCAGGCAGTCTTTTGGCAAACCCTGGGGCGCCTCCCTCTTTTGTGAATAAAACTGAATCTCTCGTTGCAGATTATACATGTGTCTTCATCGCCGTTAGACACATAATCTTTTAGCTTTTCTATTTCGTCTTCTGGTATAAAAAATTTATTACCGTGTCTTTCAACCAATATTTTATTTCTTTTAACAAGACCGAAGATAACCCATCTGGTTTGGCCTGTGGTTTTGGCAACTTCTTCAATCGTAAAAAGCCGTTTATCAGACGGCGCTGGAGATAAAACCGATTCGCCAAACTTTGGGATTATTTCGTCTTTTATTATCTGATAAACCCGCTGTCTGGTTACTTTCAATGCTCTTCCTATTTCCGAATTGCTGGCATGTTGCCTTTTCATCCGGATAATAATTGGAATGCGAGGGTCTGCTTGCTCCCCGGCTTTTGGCGGTTCTATTTCTAGCCCAATACTTGCCATGTACGCCTCCCTGGCTTGGTTGTAAATGAACGGTTGACTATTGCTAATCTCTAATATTTATACCAATAAAATATCTAAATGTCAACCCAACTAAAAAGTCGCCACCCACCTATATTTGCCATACTGGTCCTTATAAAATTGCCATCCGCCGGCTGGTGAATTATACCCATACTGCTTCAACAGCCTCTCAATCCCCTTTTTCTGTATATAATCAAACTCCATAAATATTTTGCCATTGGGTTTTAAATGTTTTTTCGCTTGGCTTAAAAACTTTTTAATATATTTCATCCCGTCTTTCCCGCCAAATAAAGCTTGTTTCGGCTCATATTTTAAAACCGACTTGCCAACCTCGCTTTTCCTTGTTGTTGGTATATAAGGCGGGTTTGCCAAAATAAAATCATACTTCGCCACGCCGAAGCTTTTAGCAGAGGCGGGTTTGCCCTTAAAAACGTCTGCCTGAAAAATTCTGTATCTTTTGCTTTCTATCTTGTTTAGCCGACAATTGATTTTAGCCTGCTTTAAACACATAATTTGGCTATCAGCTATGTCGCACAATAAAACTTGCGTATTCTTTAAAATTGCTACTCCGATACAACCAGACCCCGCGAAGATATCTAAAACTTTTATTTTTTTATTATCCAGTTTTTTTATTTCATCAATTGCTTTTAAAACCCAAAATTCTGTTTCAGGCCTTGGAATCAAAGGCTTCTTGGATAAATCAATTTTGCATCCCAAAAACTCGGTAAATCCAATTACATAATCCAAAGGCTCGCCTTTTTCAAGGCGTTTAACATCTTTGTAAAAATTTTTACAGGGTTTTCCCTGATACTTTTCCTTTAAAAGCCACTCAATCTCTTTTTGCATAACTTAATAGTATATGTTTCTAAAATTTTGTAAACAAAAAAGGGACCAAAAGGGTCCCATAACTAATCTAATATTTAGGCCGCAGAACCTATCCGCGCCGATTGAGATTTCTTCGCGAAGGAGAACGGCAACATTTTCAACAAACTAGCAAACCAGTGCTCCCTCTGCGGAACAAGAGCCATCTTCAACAAAGCCATGCGGACATAAAGCCCATTTTCTGCCTGTCTGAAATAAGCCGCGCGCGGATCCCTATCCACTTCCGGCGCGATTTCATCATTCCTTGGCAAGGGATGCATAATGATTGCATCCTTTTTCATCAAACTAAGTATTTCTTTGTTAACAATGAAAAATCCAAGACTATGGTCGTTTCTATCAAGCGCAGTGCCCCTCTCCGTTTGAGTCCTAGTTTGATATATCACGTCAACTTTTGAGGCCACCTTGCGTAAATCTGTCACCTCGCAGAATTTTATGTTATGGCGCTCAAGATATTCTTTTATGCCGGGCTTTACTTTGGTGTGTTCTGGCGAAACAAAATAAATAATTTCCGGATTATATTTGCCCAAAAGATAACAGTCTGAATTTACAACTCTGCTGGCGCCCAGATCTCCAACCATTGCTATTGACAAGCCATCAATATGACCCAGCTCGCGCCTGATAGTAAAAACATCAAGCACTGCTTGCGTAGGATGCTGTTCCTTGCCATCGCCGGCGTTCATAATAGACACCGGACCGGAAACTGCTAATGCTGCTGCAGCGGCTCCGTCTTGACTGTGGCGGATGACAATTACGTTCGGCTTGTATCCGCAAAGAACCCGTATGGTGTCTTCAAGCGATTCTCCCTTTACGGCAGAAGAAAATTCCTTTGCGTTTTCTGTTTGAAAAACTTCTCCGCCCAAATATGACATTGCCATTTCAAAAGAAAATCTGGTTCTGGTGCTGGGCTCATAAAATAGCGACATCATTCTTTTTCTGCGCAAAATATTGCAACCGCCGCGGGCAACGACATTTCGCATTTCTTCCGCTTCCTTAAAAATACGCTCCATCAAAGGCAAATCAAATTGTCTGGCATCAATAACGTGCGGCAATCCGTAGAAACATTTGTCAAACAACATGGCGCTGCTCCTTCTTCGTTGTCAACGAACAAAACTTGGCTCTTTTTCCCTGAAAATCAAGGTTAAAGGCCAAACAAAAAGCCCAATTACGGGCCTTTTGCTTAGCTTTTAATTTCTGTTATTTCCACTTCTGTAAACGGCTGCCTATGTCCTGTTTTCTGCTTATACCTTTTTTTCGCCTTATATTTAAAAATAATTATTTTGTCAGCTTTTGATTGCCTTAAAACCTTGGCTCCAACTTCTGCTCCTTTAACAAAAGGAGTTCCAATTGTTACTTTATCATTATTCTCAACTAACAAAACATCGGAGAATTTTATTTCTGCTCCTTCTTTTTTGTCTAATTTCTCAATTTTTAATTTGTCTCCGGGCTGGACTAAATACTGCTTTCCGCCGGTTTTAATTATTGCTATCATGGTATATTTGTTATCTTTTTTATATTAGCAAATAATCTGTTACTCGTCAATGGTCGGGCGCTTTACCTCGCCAATTTCTATTTTTGACTCCCCTCCTGTGAGTTTTATAACGTCTTTATCAACCTTTCCAAATTCAATTTTTGCCTTGTTAAAACTGCTGACCGTTGTATCCAAATGCTGGCCCAACCTGTTAAAATGCTCTGAATACACAAACAAATGTTTGTTCAATCTTTCAACCTCTTTAATAATTGTTTGCGCCTGCTCTGATATTTTTTGGTTTCTTAGCCCCTGCAAAACAGTTTGCAAATAAGCCAAAAATGAAGTTGGCGAAACAACCACAACTTTTTTCTTGCCGGCATAATAAATTAAATTATTTGTGTCTTCGGTAATTACCCCAACTTTGTTTATCAGCAAATCATAATACACAGCTTCAGAAGGAATAAACATAAAAGCAAAATCCATTGTTTTTTCTTCGGGCCTTACATATTTTGATGTTTCGTCTATCCTTAATTTTAAGTCGTTTACAAACGCAGTTTCCAATCTCTTTTTTTCAACTAAGTCATTGGTCTGCAACATTCTATTGTAATTATCCAAAGAAAATTTTGAGTCAATTGGAATAATTCTTTTATCCACAAATACAACTGCGTCAACAATTTCTCCATTGGCAAAACTGTACTGCATTTGAAAAGAAGCCGGAGGCAAAACATTTTTCAAAACAGTTTCCAAATAATACTCGCCCAAAATCCCCCGCTGCTTTGGATTTTTTAAAATGTCTTGAAGGCTTTTCAACTGGTCTGCAAATCCCACCACTTGCCTGTTTGTTTCGTCCAGCTTGGTAAGTTTTTCGGTAACGTTTCTTATAATATCAGCTGAATATTTAAACTGCTCCTGAACGTTTTTGTTAGACTCTGAAAGTTTTGAATCCACCGCCCCGGCCAGCTGGTTCAACTGCTGCTGCAACAAAAGCATAGCCCCATCTTCTTTTTTCTCCACCTCCGGCTTTTTTCTAAGCAACAGAAAAATCGCTACAACCACCCCAACTGCAATTATTAATAAAAGTATTGTTGTAAAATCCATTTTTATAAAAATATTTCTGTTAATAAAAATATAACATACACTCCAAGCATTAACAACCCTTCTTTTCTGGTAATTTTTCTGTCTGTGCTAACAAAAACAAAGTAAATAATGGAAGCAATCGCTAAAAATGTTCTGGCAATAAAAAATGGCGAAAAATCCGGTATCTGGAATGGGGCAACAATGGCTATAATTCCCAAAACTAATGTTGCGCAAATAATAACTGAACCCATCAAGTCTCCTAAAACCATCCAGTTTTGCCCTTTTCTGGCAGACACAATAGAAAAATACATTTCAGGGAAACAATTTCCCAATCCCACTATTAAAATTCCAACCAAGGAAAGTGATATCCCCAGCTTTGTGGAAAAATACTGGGCCGAACTCACAACCGCCTGCGAGGCCGCCAAAAGCAAAAGCAATAAGAAAATTATCTGCCCTAAATTTTTTAAGAATCCCGTAAATCCCTTTATGGGATTCTTAATCTTGTTTGAGTAAGTCTTTTTAAATCTGTCTTCTTTTGAAAAAAGCCAGAATGAATAAAGCAGAAATGTCAGAAGCAGAATAACTCCGTCGGTTCTGCCCAAACTTCCGTCAAAGACAAGAAGCAGGGGCAATAATGCAATGACAACCGTAAAAATAGCGCTAGTTTGCACCATTCTGCTGTTGGCCCTCATGCTGCTGGATTTTCCGAACAAAACAGCTATTGCCATAACCAATGTTAAATCGGCCAAGTTCCCACCCACTACGTCTCCAAAGGCAAGCTGGGGCATTCCATGCAAAGCGGCGTTCAAATCAACAAACAAATTGGGCAAAGAGGTTGCAAAAGACATCACAAAAAACGCAATGATAAATTCTCTCCATCCCAAATATTTTGCTATGTCAATTAAAGTTTTTACCAGCCTAGAGCTCAACCAAGAAAGTATAAAACAGGATGCAATAAATAAAGCTATATATAAAATCATAAATTAAAAAATATAATTTCGTATAAAATTCCCAAAATAAAAATTAAAGACAGCGGATAAATTAAATTTTTCTTTCCTCCGATTTTTTTATACATCAACAAAATCAAAATGCCGTCAATGCCCATTAAAACCCCTCCTGTAAGAGAAATCAGGCTGATAAAAGATTTAAACCCCAAAAGAAAAAATATCAAGGGCGTAAAACAAGTCATTATCCACGCCTGCCATTTTTTAATGCCAACATCATACATAAAAACTTTTTTCAGGGTTAGAGCCTGGGCTATAAAAGCGGAAAATGTGGTTAGCACCCCTATTACAAGAACCGTTGAAGCAATTCCGTTTCCAAAAACATTTTTAATCCCCAATAACGCAGACTCTGTTGTGAACTGGCCTGTGATGCCCAAAATTAAAAAAATAAAAATCAAATAAACAATAATCGGAATTATTGTGGAAATAACAATCACTTTTTTAAGCAGTTGTTTTTTATTTTTCCCAAGCATTTCTTCAGCCTCCGGTATAAGCCCGGTCCCCCACAATGCAAAAAGAAGCGCTCCATACGGCAAAAATAAATTTGAAAGCCGGAAATCAAAATTTGGAACAAAAATGTT
>Ga0172379_10007671_pt1 | contig 13914 bp, 11 predicted proteins | sample GrowelOW334metaG_FD_119756 | JGI IMG/M metagenome (GOLD analysis project Ga0172379, IMG submission 119756) | Groundwater microbial communities from an aquifer near a municipal landfill in Southern Ontario, Canada - Groundwater well OW334 metaG | ecosystem: Environmental > Aquatic > Deep... | reverse complement strand
GACCGCGCGACGGTCGGGGCGAACGTCTCCGTGCTCGGCTCCTACAGCGAACAAATGGGCGTGCTGAAGGACAATCTCACGGCCGCGAACAGCCGCATCAAGGATGTGGATGTGGCGCAGGAGAGCACCAACTTCGCGCGTTACAACATCCTCGTTCAGGCGGGCACGGCGATGCTGGCGCAGGCGAACTCCACTCCGCAGTCGGCGTTGAGGCTGATGCAGTAACCGGAATTCTGCGCCTGGCGCAGGCCGCCGGACGATGCCGCAAGGTGTCGTCCGGCGTTCCCGTTCCACGGGGTGGGCGCTCGTCCAGGCGGGCAGGCCCTTGAAAGGCGGTCGCCTCTTTCGTCAAAACGTTCGGGCGACGTATCTTTCACTCGTGGGAAGTGTCGGTTTCTGCAACACAGTTTGCTGCGGATGCCTTCCGCTCCATCCCTTCGGCTCCGGCAAAACAATTTGCTTCAAAACTGGGCGGCAATTGTGAAACAGCCCCTAAAGTATTCCGGGTTTTGGCCGATGGGATAAACCGATGGACTTGGGTGTTTCAGGCCTGGCCTCTGGTTTCGACTGGCGCACGCTGGTGGATCAGTTGAGTGCCGTGGAGCGCGCGCCGCAGCAGCGGATGCGCACAGAGCAGAACCGCATCGACCAGCGGAAGAACGCCTACGCGAGCATCCAGACACAGCTGGGTGTGTTGCGGTCTCGTGTGACGGCTCTGAAGGATCCCGCGCTGTTTTCCAGCCGGACGGCTTCTGTGTCGGATTCAACCGCCGCTACGGCCACGGCTGGCTCCGGTGCGCCGCTCGGGCAGTTCGCCTTCGCCTTTCAGCAGCTGGCGACCTCCGCCAGCCAGCAGGGCACGGCCAACGTTGGCCAATCCCTCAGCAGCACGAGTGACGTGTCCGGGGTTGTGCTGTCCGGCGCGGGCTTTGCCGCAGCGGTCACGGCGGGGACGGTGACGGTCAACGGACAGCAGGTCGCCATCGCGACGACGGACACGCTTCAAAACGTGTTCGACAACATTTCCGCAGCCACCGGCGGCAGCGTCACCGGGAGCTACAATCCGGCCACGGACAAGATCACGTTGAGCAGCGCCGGGGAGATCGTGCTCGGCAGCGCCACGGACACGAGCAATTTTCTCGGCGCGGCACGGCTTTACAACAACGGCACGGGCACGGTGGCCAGCAGTGCCGCACTGGGCGCGGTGCGTCCGTCGGCGACTTTGAACAGCGCGAACCTCGCGACGGCGGTCAGCGATGGTGGAAGTGGCGCGGGGGCCTTCACGATCAACGGCGTGAGCATCAGCTTCAGCGCGACGGGGGACAGCCTCCAGAACGTGCTGGACCGCATCAACAACTCCACTGCTGGTGTGAACGCGAGCTACGATGCGTTGAACGACCGGTTCACCCTGACCAACAAGGCCACGGGGGATGTCGGTGTGTCGGTGCAGGACGTGACCGGGAATTTTCTGGCGGCGACCGGCTTGGCGGGCGGGACTCTCAATCGTGGCAAGAACCTCATCTACCAGATCAACGGCGGGTCCAGCCTGGTGAGCCAGTCGAACACGATCACGTCGGACAGTTCGGGACTTGCCGGGCTGACCGTCAACGCGCTGAAAGAAGGGGCCACGGCCACCGTGTCCGTGGGGACCGACACGGCCAAGGTCAAGGCGGCGATCCAGGATTTTCTCACCGAATACAACAAGGTGCAGTCGGTCATTGACTCGAGCACGGCCAGTTCCACGGACGCCCAGGGCAAGGTCACGGCCGGCATTCTGGCCAACGATCCTGAGGCTTCGGACATTGCTTCGCGTCTGCGATCCGGGGCCTACGGGCAGACGACCGGGATCAACCCCACCTTGAAGAGCCTTGCCGATCTCGGAATCACATCAAACGGCGACAACAACAATCTTGCGGTCGGCGATGAGACTGCTCTGGACTCGGCCCTGCAGAGCCAGCTCGGGCAGGTGCAGGCACTGTTCACCGACACCAGCCTGGGGCTGGCCACGCGGATGGATGCTTACCTGGAGAAGACCATCGGTGACAACGGCACCCTTTTGGACAAGCAAACCAACTTGGGGGCGCAGGTGACGGACATCGACAAGCAGGTGGTTGACTCGGAGCGCCTGGTGCTCGCCAACCGTCAGCGGTTGATCGACAGTTTTGTGGCGATGGAAACGGCACAGGCAAAAACGAAGCAGCAATTGGAGTTCCTGCAACAGCGGTTTGGCTCATCGACGTCAGGCTGAGGCGGGGTTCGCATTTTTCCTTCAGCAGGCGGGGAACACACTCAAGCAATGGCGGGTCATGCCGATGAGATCATCATGTCAGGTTCTCGCAAAAACATTCCCATGCAGTCCGTTACGAGGGTTTACATGGACGGACAGCCGGTGTCGCTGCCGGAGGGGGTCCGGTCGCTTTCGGGCATCCGCGCGTTCCTGACGGGCGAGGCGTTGCGCCGCAAGCGGATGTTGTGCGGTCTTTCGCTGGATGGCTGGCCGGTGGACACTTCCACCACAATGGCTCCGGGACTCTCAGCCAGGGTGATTGCGAGCAGGACGATGAGGTTTAACGAGCTGCCAGTGCATTTGATCCAGCTGGCGCGGGAGCAAACTTTCAATCTTCGCAGGAGGCTGGAGCAGACCGGTCTGCGCATGGCCATCAACAGCGCGGGCCCGGCCCGGCAGTTGTGGTGGGACATGGTGCCCGAGCTGCACGAACTCGTGGTCACGTTGTCACTCGTGAGCCGGGTTCAGGGAGGCGGGGAGGAGTCGCCCTCCGCGCGCGCGCTGGGCGTGATGCTCGGACGGATGGAGGAAGAGCTGGCCCAACCGCACGAGGGAGTCGAGATCTCCGAGTTGGTCGAGGATGAGTTGCGCCGCTGGATTGAGGCGGTGGAGTTGGAATTGTCACCCGTTCATGAACCCAGCACCCAGCAGTAACCGGCGCGGGCTCGTCCGGTCGTTTGGCCCGCTGCTGGCCATGGTCGGCCTCGTCGCCGGGGTCGGTTGCGATACGTTTGACAGCCAGTTGTCCGAGTTGACCCACCCGCTGGCACCGCCGTGGAAGCCTGGCAATGTGCATCGTCCTGCCGCATCCCTGCCGGCTTCCCTGCGTCGCGTCGCCGTGCTGCCGCTGGCGGCGACCGAGGGTCAGGAATTGCAATCCGGACGGGAGATGCTGACAGAATCGCCCGGGCAGGTTTTGACCCGTTCCGGACTGTTCGAGGTGGTGACGATTTCCGAGCGGCAGCTTCATCAATGGACCGGGCGGAGAAGCCTGGCCGCCGACGAGACCCTGCCGCGAAACCTTCTGGTCAAGGTGCGTGAGGAGACGGGTTGTGATGGTGTGCTTTTCGCGCGACTTACCCGGTTTCAATCCTATCCGCCGACCGTTGTTGGCTGGAACCTTCAGCTCGTCGCAGTGCCGGGGGCGGAGATCATCTGGGGTGTGGACGAGGTGGCGGACGCGCGCAACCCGGGGGTTGTGAGCGGCATGCAGCAGCTTTTTCGGCAGCGCGGAGTGACCGAGCTGGAGGCACGCCAGCTGGCGGCTTCGCCGCGGCGTCTGGCGGAATACAGTCTGGAGACGCTGTTCAAGACGCTTCCCCCCCGCTAAAGTTTTCCTGAAAAGAGCCGATAGTCCCTGTAGCCTGAACAAGCCCGGTCTGCCTGCCAGAACAGCGAAGGCAAGTTATGGAAATAAAAATCAACAACCAGACAAGTCCCGTGGGACAGGCGATATCCCGCGCCGTGAAGACGCCGGTGGGGGCGTCCACCGGGGAAACCGCATCCTTCGAGGGGCGTGCAAAACTTGACGCGGCACTCGCGTCCACTCCCGAAGTGCGGCCGGAAGTTGTGGCGAGAGCCCGGGAGCTGGTCAGCAAGCCGTCCTATCCGCCAAGGGAAATACTTGACCGGATTGCCAACCTGCTGGCGATTGAATTGAGCCGCTCCTGAACCCTGATCTTTATGCTGCGCGCCAATCCCTGGCAGTCTTACAAGCAGGTCGCCGCCCAGACGGCGACCCCCGGTCATCTCGTGCTGATGCTCTACGAGGGGGCCATCCGGTTTCTTGACCGCTCTCTCACAGGTTTTGGCATGGATGACCCGGCGGAGTGCAACGCGACGATCAGCAACAACGTGATGCGCGCGCAGGACATCCTGCACGAGCTCGACAATTCGCTGAACATCGAGGCGGGCGGCTCGTTGGCCGAGACATTGCGCTCGCTTTACCAGTATTTCGACCGCCGGCTGACCGAGAGCAATCTGCGCAAGACCGAAGATGGCATTCGCGAAGTGATCCAGCATCTGGGAGTCCTGCGTGATGCGTGGTCGGGAATGCTTCAGGGTGAAGGAGCCGCCACCGCCGCCGTGAGCCAGCCGCTGTCGCGGCCTGCCGCCTGACCGGACATGGATGCACGGGAACAACTGTTCGCGGCTTACGGAGACTGGCGCGAGTGGACCCAACGGGAGGGCGACGCCATCCGCGCCCAGATGTGGGCGGAGGTCGAGCGCTGTCAGAATGCCAAGGCGGAGCTTCAAGGGCGCATCCTCGAATTTACCGACGCCGCGCAAGCCGCAAGCCGCCGGGCCGGTTTGGACTGGAGTTCCGTTCAGAGTGAAATTTCCGCACTCGTTGCCCAGCTCATCTCCATGGAGCATCAGAACAGTGATTGCCTGGCTCTTCAGCGGTCGGAGGCTGAAGCGCAGCACTCGGACCTCTGTCAGGCCCATCGCAATTTGCGCCGGGTCCACGTGTCTTACGGTGCCGCCGCCAGTTCACAGTGGCATTCCTATTCCTGAGGCTGAGGTGAGCATGAAGAAGGTGCGGGACGGGGCTTCGATTATGCTCGAAATGGGTTTCCATAAGGAGCCGGTCTTGTTCTATTCCCCGCCAACAGCTCGTGTCCTGCAACCGGTGTCCACGATCGTGGGTGCGCGAGGCATCTGACAGGACGGACCGAATGATGAATCTGCCGCCTGAGCCTGCTCCCGCCGCCGTCCAGAAGCGGCCGGTTCGCCCGTGGCTTGAGGGAGGGCTGGCGGTGGTGGACCAGCGTGGCCGGTTGTTGCAGGCCAACGAACCGTTTTGGAACTGGCTGGCACTGGAGGAACGCCCGCCATTGCCCGCTCCGATCGAATCCCATCTGGGCATCCACAACCCCGCGTGGGTGGCCGCCATCATCGGGGCATTGGAGTCCGGTGCGGAATCCGGCCGGCTGCAACTGCCCGGCGGCGCGGACGAACAGGACCGGTGGCTGCGCGTCTGCTGGCTGCGGCGCAACGGTGAGTGGTTGCTGCATTGCGACGCCGTGCCATCCCCGCAGCCGGAGGCGCCGGTCGAGACCGTGAATGGATCCGGGAGCCCTGATCCGCGCCAGCACTGGCAGACCGAGTTGCAGTTGCGCCGCACCGAGGCCCAGTTGCAGAACCTCCTTGAGCGCTGGCCTGGAGTTGTCTTCAGCCAGCGGCCGGATCTGAGCTTTAGCAGCGTGAGCCCGATGGTTGAGACCTTGACGGGCATCGCTCCCGAGGATTGGACGCGGAGCAGCAGCTTCTGGGAAACCATCCATGAGGGAGACCGCGAGGAGCTGGAGCGGCAGTTGCGGCAGTGCGCGGCGACCGGTCAGAGCACCACCACTCTGCGCATCCGGAACCTCACCACCGGCCGCATCGCGTATGTGCTGGAGCAACGCAAGGCCATCCTGAGCGGCACGGGCCTGGTGCTCGGCTACGAGGGTTTTTGGGTGGACGTCACACGGCAGACCATCGCGGAGAAGTGCATGACATCGGGTGCATGGAAGGAGACGCTGGCCGTGCTCACGATGGGGCTGGCGCATGATTTCGGGAACATCCTGGCAGGCATTCATTCCCTGAGCGAAACCCTGGAGGATGTGGTTGCCACGGCTGCGCCGGACCACCGGGGAAGTGTGAACCTGATCCGGCGCAATGCGATGCTCGCCAGTCAAATTGTCCGCCGCATCGTGACCTTGCATCAGGGCAGGCTGGGCGAGTTCGGTTATCACTCCCTGAACAGTCTGATGGCCGATTCGGAGGAGCTGGTGCGCAAGATCGTGCCGCGGCGCATCCAGGTGGAGTCGGAGTATTCCAAGCAGGACCTGCCCGCCTACATGGACGCCGTCGAGTTCCGGCAGGTCATCGTGAACCTGGTCCTCAACGCCGCCGAGGCCGTCACGCAGGTGGGCAAGATACGGCTGATCACGGCACGACACCCGACTGCACCCGTGGTGGAGAACTGTCAGGGAACCCTGCCGCCGGCACCGTTGCTGGAAGTGACCGTGGCCGACACGGGGACCGGCATACCCGCCCGCTATCTGCGGAGCATCTTCGAGCCGTTCTTCACCACGAAATCCTTGAGCAAGGGCACCGGCCTGGGGCTTTACAACGCCCGTCTCTTTGTCGAGCGGCACAAGGGGGCGATCTCCGTCGAGTCAAAGGAAGGCGCTGGAACGGCGTTTCATCTCTGGCTGCCCGAAGCCACCTTCCAGGAGGCGGAGCGCCACCTGACGCACGACCAGGCGGTGCGCCGCACGCTCCTGCTGCTGGATTTGCCGGGACGCTCACGGGACGCAACGGCGGGATTCCTCCGGCACAACGGCTATCTCGTGGTGGTCGAGGAGCCGGATCGGGCCCTGGCGCAGCTGCACAGCGGGGACTACCGGATCGCCGCCATCGTGCTGCTGGCCACCGGCCAGCAGATGCCGTCCGTTGAAATGGTTCGCAAACTGCGCCGCAATGCGCCGGAATCCCGGTTGGTCCTGCTGGTGGCGGGGCGCAATCAGGACGAGCTGCCCATGCCGCTGATCGAGACCGTGGACCTGATGCTGCCCCAAGGCTTGTCGGAAAGCGAAATTCTCGGCAAAATATCGACCCTGTTCACCTGACGCACATGAACGCTTTTCACCGCACGCAGTCGGATGCCGCCGCGCATCACGTCCTCGTCGTGGACGATGAGGAGATCGTGCTGGCCGCGCTGCGTGAAACGCTCCGCCGGGAGGGATACACCGTGACGGTTGCCTCCAGTCCGTCCGAGGCGCTGCGGCACATGAAGGAGCATCTCTTCTCCGCCATCATTTCCGATTACCAGATGCCTGAGCGCACCGGGCTGGACTTCCTGGCGGACGCCAAGATCATCCAGCCCGACGCCACCCGCATCCTGATCACGGCGGTGCTGACGCTCGACACGGTGATCGAGGCGATCAACCGCGGTGAGATATTCCGTTTCATCGTCAAGCCATGGTTGCGGGAGGAACTGCTGGTGACGGTGAAGAACGCCATCCAGCGCTATGAACTGGTGTGCCGCAACTCGCTGTTGCAGGCCACCACGCTGGCGATGAACGAGAAGCTCGTCACGCTGAACCGCGAACTTGAGGGCCGGCTCACGAAAATCGAGGATCAAAACGTGCAGCTGGCCCGGTTGAACAAGGCGTTGTCCGGGAATCTCCAGCGCACCGCGCAACTCTGCGTGCGGGTGCTGGAGACGTTTTATCCGACCCTGGGCAGCCAGACACGGCGCGTGCATGCACTTTGCAAGGCGATGGCGGACGGCTTGGAACTGACGGTCGAGGAGCGCGACACGCTCGAACTCAGCGCATGGCTGCATGACATCGGACTGCTGGGGACGCCCCGCCAGCTGATCCGCAAGTGGCAGATTGAACCGGACAACCTCACCCCGGGGGAGCGCACTCTGATAGAACACCATCCCGTGCTGGGCCAGGAGCTGGCCGGCTTTGCGCAAAACCTCGAGACCGTCGGCCTGGTCATCCGGAGCCATCACGAGCGCTTCGACGGCCATGGCTATCCGGACCGGCTGCACGACGATCAAATCCCCTGGCTGGGGCGGCTGCTGGCGGTCGCCGTGGGCTACGCCCAGTGCGATCTGGAAGACCTTCAGGCGGCGGAATTCATCCGCCAGGGCAGCGGTCACGCATACGATCCCGAGGCGGTGCGGCATTTGCTGCGCTCGCTGCCGCACGCCTCGGTGCCGCGGCTTCAGCGCGAGGTGCTCCTCTCCGAATTGAAGCCCGGCATGGTCGTGGCGCGGGGCATCTACACCTCCAGCGGCCTGCTGCTCATACCCGAAGGCCAGCAGCTGACCGGACCTTATATCGACAAGCTGCTTAACCATAACCGAATTAATCCGATAACTCAGTCACTGGTTGTGTATTGCTAGGGAGTGAACCACACCCCTCGCGCCAGTGCTGAGATATGACAGAGACCCCGCCGCCCCAAGTGGGCGCATCTTCGGGCCGCCGCGAGGAATCGTGGTGGCGATGCTTGTTTGAACAGGCGGAGGATGCACAGTTGGTTTGCGATCAGCGCGGTCGCATTCTGGAGGCCAACCCCCGAGCCGGCTTCCTGCGCGGGCCTGCGGGTTCCCTCGTCCGTCGCGGGGACGCGCTGCTGGAGTCTTTGACAGACGCCACCCGTGGGCGTTTTACGACGCTGCTGCGTTCCGGCCAGCGCGGCCAGAGCACTCTCGGCGGCGTGACGCTGATGTCCGGCCAGCGTCTCGCGATGATGGCAGACATGCAGGTGACCGCGCTGGGGGACGGTCATTTTCTGGTGACAATCCGGGATTCGAGCCGCCGCTGGCGCATGGAATCCCACATGCAGCGGCTGGTGACGGCCCTGGATGCCACGCCGGATTTGTTCTTCCTCACCGACGCCGAGGACCGCCTGACGTATGTGAACACGGCATTCCAGTCGGTCACCGGCTATTCCATCGAAGATGCGCTGGGGCGCACGGATGACTTTCTGCGCTCGCCCGGACAGGAGCGGGTGATCCGGGAATATCGCGAGACGGTGCGCGCGGGCCGGGACTGGGTGGGGGAATTGCAAAACGTGCGGCTGAACGGCTCGACCTATCCGGTGGCGGCGACGCTCGCGCCCATCTTTGACTCCAAGGGCGAATACATCGGGCTGGTTGCCTCCGAGCGCGACATGACCCAGCGGCAGCAGTTGCAGGGACAGTTGCGGCGCGAGCGGGATTTTGTGCGCAGCATCCTCAACTCGGTCGAGGCGGCAATCTACACGGTGGATGCGGAACTGCGGCTGACGCATGTGAACGAGGCGTGGAAATCACTCCCGCCACAGCAAGGCTGGCTTCATGTGCAGTCTGCGCCGCAGGTGGGCCAGAGCCTTCTGGCCTTGGTGCCGGATGCGGAGCAGCGCGGGCAGTTGAACCGCATGTGCACCGAGGTTCTCGCATCGGGCCGCGCGCAGGAAATCCAGTTCGCGGCGCACAAGCACCATTGGTGGATGAAGCTCTCCCCGCTTCAAAATGCGGAGGGGACCGGCGGTGTGATCCTGCAGGTGGCCGACCAGACGCGGCTGCAGGAATTGCAGAAGCAGCTGTATCAGGCGCAGAAGATGGAGACCATCGGCGCACTGTCCGCCGGCGTGGCGCATGATTTCAACAACCTGCTCCAGGCCATCCGGGGAAACACCAACATCCTGCTGGCCGACGAGTCGCTCGCTGCGGCGTTGCGGGACAAGCTGGAACAGGTGGACCGGGCGGCCGAACGGGCCGCGGGCATCACGCGGCAGCTGCTGGCCTTCAGCCGCGATTCCGAGGAGGAGCTGACGGTCTTTGATTTCAACGAGCTGCTGCACGAGGCGAACCTGCTGGTGAAGCGTTCGCTGCGCGCAAGGGTGGATCTCATGACCGTTCCGGCTCCGGAGCCCGTGCGGGTGCGCATGGACGCCACGCGGGCCAGCCAGCTGCTGCTCAACCTCTGCGTCAACGGGCAGGACGCGATGCCGCGCGGCGGAGTGCTGTCACTTCGGAACACGATCGTCGAACTCAGCGAGGCGCAGATGCAGCGCGCGCATGCCGATCCGGGTGCCACGTTTCTCCGATGCACGGTGTCGGACACCGGTTCGGGGATTCCACCGGAGGTGCTGCCGCGCATCTTCGACCCGTTTTTCACCACCAAGGAGGTGGGCAAGGGCACGGGGCTGGGCCTGTCCATCGTCCACAGCGTCGTCACGAGGTCGATGGGTTTCATCGAGGTTGAGAGCATCGTGGGGCAGGGGACGACCATTCATGTGTTCCTGCCGCTGGTGGACAAGGCGACTCCGCAGTTGAGGGCGCAGGCGCGGCGGGTGGCGCGGCGGTGTTCCGGGCGGATACTGGTGGTCGATGACATGGACTTGGTGCGTGATTTTTCCAAGGCATTCTTAAGCGCGGCGGGGTTCGAGGTTTCCGTGGCTTCGGACGGGCTCGAAGCGATGGCGCTTCTCGAAAACGGAGGCAAAGGTCCCCAGGTGGACCTGGTGCTCACCGATTACAACATGCCCTGCATGACGGGTGTGGAGCTGGTCGAAGACGCGGGAGGCCGCTGGCCGCAACTCCGTTTCATACTCACCTCCGGTTATCTGGAGGAGGAGGAAAAATCAAAACTGGACGGTTTCCCCCATGTGCGGTGCCTGAGCAAACCCTATGGAACCCGGGAGGCGATGGACTTGATCATGGAGATGCTGGCCAGCGAACCGCCTGCGCCCGTCTGAGGCAAAAGGGCGGAGATCAGTTTCCTCTCAAGTCGGTCCGTGCTGCGCCGATAACACAGGTAACGACTTACGCCTTATGCCTCAAAGCGCTGAAACAATGATCGCCGATGTGGCGCAACGGGTCGACAAGATCGCGTTGGAGCTGGTGTTTGCGGAAGCGGGGACGGACAACGGCCTGCTCCCCATCAACAGCTTCCTGTCAGAAATGGAGGGCCAGAAAGACTTCCCCCCCGGGCTGGCTCCGGGGCTGACGGCCTTGCGCGGGGTGGTGGACCGAGTTTTCAACAGCACCGGCCTGTTTGATGCCGACGCCGTAAGTGTTCTCAACAAATGGGTGCAGTGGATGCAGGCTGCGGTGGGTGAACTGGCGGTGGGACGTCCCCTGCCGGTGCCGCCCGTGCCGGGCGCGGCTGTGGCGGTCGCTTCCCCGGCCCACGGCGAGGCGGGCGGGAGTGCTTCTGCTGCGGCGGCAGCCCCGGAAGCGGCCGAGCCGCTCGTCCTGAACATGGAAAGTGATCGCGAGCTGCTGGCGGAGTTCTCGAACGAATCTCAGGAGCACCTTCAGAACATTGAACTGGGCGTCCTCGTGCTGGAGGACAACCCGGCGGACATGGACACGCTGAACTCGATTTTCCGCGCGTTTCACACCTTCAAGGGCGGGTCGGGCTTCCTCAATCTGAAGCCGATCAACCGCCTGGCACATGAGCTGGAATCGCTGCTTGATCTTGCGCGCCAGCAGAAGCTCACGATCGACTCCGAGGTCATCGACATCATTTTAAACGGGGGCGACACCTTGAAACAGTTTGTCGCACAGATAAACAGCCAGCTTTCTGGCGGGTCGTCCCCTACGCCTGTTGTCATCCCCATCGCCGGACTGGTCGAGCGCATCCGTGCGGTGATGAGCGGAGGAGGGCGGCATCCCGCCCCGCCCCGCGCGGGGGCATCCGCCCATGCCGCGCCTGCCACGCAGACCGCCACCCCGCCGGTGCCGGCGGTCGTGGAGCGCTCCGGTCCCGAGTCCCGGACTGCGGCCACCACCGTGCAAACCACGATCACCTCGGTCAAGGTGGACACCGCGAAGCTCGACAGCCTCGTGGACATGGTGGGTGAGATGGTCATCGCCCAGACGATGGTCGCGCAGGACGAGCAGCTGCTTACGATTCAGAGCCAGCAGTTCACCCGGAACCTGGCGCAGCTTGTCCGCATCACGAAGGATTTGCAGCGCGTGGCCATGTCCCTGCGCATGGTGCCCCTGCGCGCCACGTTCCAGAAGATGAACCGCCTCGTCCGTGACGTGGCGGTGAAGGTGGGCAAGCAGGTGGAGCTGAAGATGGTCGGCGAGGAGACCGAATTGGATCGCACGATCACGGAGGAAATCAGCGATCCGCTGATTCACATGATCCGCAATTCCGTGGATCACGGCATCGAACTTCCCGATCAGCGCGTGGCGGCCGGCAAGCCCGCGCACGGCACGGTGACGTTGCGTGCGTTCCATCAGGGCGGAAGCATCGTCATCGAGATTGAGGACGATGGCGCGGGGCTGAACAAGGATCGTATTTTGGCGAAGGCGGTGGAGCGCGGGCTGATCAAGCCCGGCGAGACGCGGTCGGACAAGGAGATCTTCGCGCTGATCTTCGAGCCGGGCTTCTCCACGGCCGAGGTTGTCACCGATCTCTCCGGCCGCGGAGTGGGCATGGACGTGGTGCGGCGGAACATTGACAAGCTGCGGGGCAAGATCGAGATCCGTTCCACTCCCGGGCACGGCTCCGTCTTCACCATTTCCCTCCCGCTGACGCTGGCGATCATCGAGGGTTTGCTGGTGGGCATCGCCGGCCAGCGTTTCATCATTCCCACCCTGTCGGTCCGCGAATCGTTCCGGCCTTCGGCTGACATGCTTTCCCGGGTGCATGACTGCGGGGAGCTCATCAACGTGCGCGGGCACCTCATTCCGCTGCTCCGGCTGGGCAACCACTTCGGCTTGCAGTCCAATGTCACGGATCCGTGCGCGGGCATCGTCGTCGTGGTGGAGTGCGATCACCAGCAGCGATGCCTGTTGGTGGATGAATTGCTCGGCAAGCAGGAAGTGGTGATCAAGAGCCTGGGCGACGCGTTTTCCAAAAGCCCGGCCTTGTCCGGAGCGGCCATTTTGGGAGACGGGCGGGTCGGTTTGATTCTGGACAGCAGCACCTTGGTGAAGCTCCAGGCCGCGCCTGTCGTCTAGTCGGTGCTTCAGCCATCTGCGTATGTCCGCAACGCCGCCAGTCCGGCCATCTTTCGGGAGCACGCCTGCGACCGGGCCGCAGGTTCCTTCGACCACGGAGGCCGCGCATGCCCCTCCGCGGTTTCTTGAGACGCATTTTTTCCATCGCGAACAACCGGTTGCCAATCCGGCGGGCGGGCGTGTGCTGGTGGCGGATGATCACGAGCACAACCGCGAGATGGTGGCTCAACTGCTGCGCCAGGAGGGGCACCGGGTCACCGAGGTACAGGACGGCCGCCGCGCTCTTGAGGCGCTGATGGAAACGGAGTTTGACCTTGTGCTTCTGGACATCGAGATGCCGGAGTTGAACGGCTACCAGGTGTTGGAGCAGCTCAAGTCGAACCCGGTCTGGTGTCATCTGCCGGTCATTGTCATTTCCGCGCTCGACGATGTGGACAGCGTGGTCAGTTGCGTGGAGATGGGTGCGGACGATTATCTCGCCAAGCCCTTCAATCCGGTGCTGCTGCGGGCGCGGGTGCAGGCGTGTCTGGAGAAAAAACGCCTGCGCGACCAGGAGCGGAGGTTCCTGACCAGTTCGCAGGCCGAACAGCGCCAGTCCGAGCATCTGCTCCTGAACATCCTCCCCAAATCCATCGTGGACCGGCTCAAGGGCGGCGAGCGTGCCATTGCTGACAGTCTGCCGGAGGTCTCGGTTTTGTTCGCGGACCTTTCCGGTTTCACCCGGTTTTCGTCGCGCGTTCCCGCCTGCACGCTGGTGGGGTATCTCAGCGAGATTTTCTCCGCCTACGACCAGCTGGCGCGGGACCATGGGATTGAAAAGATAAAGACCATCGGTGATGCCTACATGGCGGTGGGCGGGCTTCCCGGCGGGCGGGCCGACCACGCCCGCGGCATCGGCCAGATGGCGCTGGCAATCCAGCGGATGATGCCCGGGCTGAATCAGAAGCTGGGTACCAACTTTCGGGTCCGGGTGGGAATCAACATCGGGCCGGTGGTGGCCGGGGTCATCGGAGCGGAGAAGTTCACCTACGATTTGTGGGGAGATACAGTCAACGTGGCCTGCCGGATGCAGACGCTGTGCCCGTTGGGGATGGTTCAAGTCACCGCCACCGCGCGAAAAGTTCTCCGGCCCCACTTCCGGTTCAAGCGGCGCGGCCTG
>Ga0172379_10007670_pt1 | contig 13914 bp, 14 predicted proteins | sample GrowelOW334metaG_FD_119756 | JGI IMG/M metagenome (GOLD analysis project Ga0172379, IMG submission 119756) | Groundwater microbial communities from an aquifer near a municipal landfill in Southern Ontario, Canada - Groundwater well OW334 metaG | ecosystem: Environmental > Aquatic > Deep... | reverse complement strand
CAAACTTCAAGCTGATCCGTTCGTTGGACAACTTTCATTCTTCCGAGTTTACTCAGGTTCTGCTGAGGCTGGTACATATGTATACAACGCAACGCGAGGAACAAAAGAACGTTTGGGACGTATCGTTCGTCTTCAAGCTGACAAGCGCGAAGAAGTGAAAAAAGTGTTTGCCGGAGAAATTGCGGCTGCCGTTGGTTTGAAAGATACGCGAACATCAGACACACTTTGCGATGAGAACAAACCGATCATTCTTGAACAGATCAGTTTCCCAGAACCTGTCGTGTCTATGCGAATCGAACCAAAGACCAAAGCCGATCAAGAAAAAATGGGTATGGCACTCAATCGTCTTTCTTCAGAGGATCCAACATTCAAGATCACATCAGATCCTGAAACAATGGAAACCGTTATCTGGGGAATGGGAGAACTTCACCTTGAAATTTTGGTTGAACGTATGAAACGCGAATTCATGGTTGAAGCAAACGTTGGAAAACCACAAGTTGCGTACAAGGAAACCATTTCCAAGCCAGCTGAAGCCGAAGTTAAATACGTTAAGCAATCAGGAGGTAAAGGACAATACGGTCACGTTAAGATCAAGATTAAACCACTTGAAAAACTTACCGAAGAAGAAATTAAAGATCTTCCAAAGAACACAAAACGAAGCGAAGGATTCGAATTCGTCAATGCGATTCGCGGAGGTGTCATCCCGCAAGAGTATATCCCTGCCTGCGAAAAAGGATTCAAAGAAGGTTTGCAACGTGGTATTCTTGCTGGTTACGGAGTGGTGGATGTTTCAGTTGAACTCTACGACGGTTCGTTCCATGAAGTCGACTCATCAGAAATCGCCTTTAAGATCGCCGCTTCTCAAGCTATTCAAGAGGCCGCTCGAAAAGCATCTCCTGTTATTCTTGAGCCTGTCATGAGAGTCGAGGTTGTCACACCTGAGAAATTCATGGGAGACGTAACGGGACATCTTTCATCAAAGCGCGGACAGATCGAAGGAATGGAAGATCGTGGTATGAACAAAGTCGTGAGAGCGAAAGTTCCGCTTTCAGAAATGTTCGGTTACATCACCACACTTCGTTCAATGTCAGAAGGTCGCGCAAACTTCACGATGGAATTCGATTCATATCAGACTGTTCCACAGAACGTTGCGAAGGATATTATCGACGCTCGAAAATAATCTTTATTTAAAATTTTACAAAAGAAAAAACACCGACGAAATGTCGGTGTTTTTTCTTTTTGAAAATCGTTGTGATATTATTATCAGATATGAAAAACAAAGGTTTCACTCTCATTGAACTTCTTGTGGTAATTTCCATTATCAGTCTTCTTTCAAGTCTCGTGCTTTCCGCTTTGAGTGCTGCGAAAGACAAAGGAAGGATAGCGGCGGGGCAACAGTTTGAAGCAAATATCAAACACGGGATCGGGGATGAATTGGTTGGGGAGTGGTTGTTTGAAAACAATCTTTTAGATACAAGCGGCGGTGGAAATACTTGTGATGTTGTTGGAACAGATCCCGGATATTCTGTGGGTATCTTGGGTCAGGCACGGAGTTTTAACGGAGTTGGTGGTTATTATCTAAATTGTTTAAAAGGTACCCCTTTATCGCCGGATCAAATTACTGTTGATGCCTGGGTGAATATTCCGAGTGGTACAACAGGAGATCGTGCTGTTTTTAGTACAAGGAAACAGCTTTTCCAAGCAAATAGTACAAGCACTAAATGGTGGTCAAATACTGCTAACGCTTCTCAAACAGCTTCTGTTTCTTTAAGCGGTTGGAAACATATCGCTGTTTCCAGTGATTTTTTATCTCAAAAAACAAAAATGTATGTTGATGGTGTTTTGGTTTTGGATGTAACTGACACAAATCCCAAACCTTTAGCATGGACTGAGTTACAAATCGGTGTATATCAAGGAACGGGAAGATATTTTAGTGGTTTAATTGATAATGTCCGCGTTTATACTCGAGCTCTTACTTCATTTGAAATTCAAAAACATTACGCTGAAGGCCTTGCCACTCACCCGCAATTCGCGAACAAATAATTTTTAAAAAGGTACAAAAAACTGCCGGCATTACGCCGGCAGTTTTTTGTTTAATTAATTGGATCAATTAAAAAGTATCACCTTCTTCTTCGTCGTCCAAATCCAAGTCAAGATCTTCGTCTTCCAAATCATCTGGAAAATCTTCTGGAAATTCTACTTCATCGTCTTCGAGATCCCCATCTTCTTCTTCATCATCATCTTTTTTTAAAACGAATGGAAGTTTTACTTTTTCTAATGTATCTAATGTGTTTAACATTGACATATATAAAAATTACGCTTTTTGATAACGAGGTATGTGCCTGTTTTTACGCAGGTGTACCTATTATTGGTGGCGTAAGTTCGAGGGTGCAAAAATACTCTTATGCACTTTCTTTTACTTTGCGCTACAAATAATAGAGAGATGATAGCATACTATAAAAAATTGTCACTACCCCCCTGAGATCTTAAAAGGGTGATGGACAAGATGATCATTTTTAAAGGTCTCATACCTCCGTTCAAGCCCGAAACGCTTGACTATTATGACTATTTTGTTATGATGTTGCTACGCGATTTGATTTGCGTGTTTTTCTTTATACGACCTGTTCGTTTGTTGAAAAATATGAGATCTGGTCTCGGTTTATTAAATAATTTAATTAAAACTTCTGGTTTAATGGTGACTATTCAGTCGCTTCTCGCGGGTTGAACAATCACTTATTAGATCTAAGTAAAAAAATATTATGGCAGAAGCATTTGATCGTTCAAAGCCTCACGTAAACGTGGGAACCATTGGTCACGTTGATCATGGGAAAACAACTCTCACCGCCGCTATTCTCCATGTCTTGGATATGGCAGGTTGTGATGTTAAATTAAAAGGTGTTGACCAAATCGACTCAGCGCCTGAGGAAAAAGCTCGTGGGATCACGATCGCTCTTTCACACAATGAGTACTCAACAAAAACACGTCACTACGCTCATATTGATGCGCCGGGACATGCCGACTACATTAAAAACATGATTACAGGTGCCGCTCAGATGGATGGTGCGATCTTGGTCGTTGCCGCAACTGACGGTGTTATGCCTCAAACACGAGAACACATTCTTCTCGCGCGCCAGGTTGGAGTTCCAAAGGTTATGGTCTACTTGAACAAGTGCGACCTCGTTGATGACCCGGATCTTATTGACATGGTTGAAGAGGAGGTGCGAGAGCTTCTCACCAAGCAAGGTTATGATGGTGCGAACGCTCCTATTGTCCGAGGTTCAGCTACGAAAGCACTTGCATCAACATCTCTCGAAGATCCAGATGCAAAGAGCATTCTTGAGCTCATGGACAAACTCGACACATACATCCCAACACCGGTTCGCGATACTGACAAACCTTTCCTTATGCCAATTGAAGACATCTTCTCAATTGAAGGTCGTGGAACCGTGGTAACAGGACGTATTGAAAGAGGTCGCGTAAAGGTTGGTGAAGAAGTTTCAATTGTTGGTCTTAAGGACACAGCAAAAACAACCGTTACAGGTATTGAAATGTTCAACAAATCTTTGCAAGAAGGTATGGCTGGAGACAATGCCGGAATCTTGCTCCGAGGTACAAAGAAAGAAGATGTACATCGTGGACAAGTTCTCGTTAAAACAGGTTCAGTTACTCCTCACACAGACTTCGAAGCTGAAATTTACGTTTTGAAGAAAGAGGAAGGAGGACGACACACACCATTCTTCTCAGGTTACAAACCACAATTCTATATCCGAACAACCGATGTTACAGGAGATGTTACATTGCCTGAGGGAGTAGAGATGGTCATGCCGGGAGATACCGTTAAATTCAAAGTTAAATTGGTTGCTCCAATTGCTCTTGAACAAAACCAACGTTTTGCAGTTCGAGAAGGAGGAAAGACCGTAGGTGCCGGAGTTATTACTAACATTGTTGCCTAGTTTTTAAAACAAGGCTGAACACACTAAATTTATTATGGTAACGAAAGAAACAAAGAGCACCAAGACCCCGAGCGTAAAAAAGGTGGCTGCGAAAGCTGCACCGGTCGCAGCTAAAAAAGCTGACGGTGTGCACAAACTTCGCATTCGTGTTCAAGCGTATGAACACAAGATCCTTGATACATCGGTTAAACAGATCATCGACACAGCTTCTCGCTACGGCGCAGAGATTGTTGGTCCGGTGCCAACACCGACAGCCATCAAGAAATATACGGTGAACCGTTCAACCTTTGTTCACAAAGACGCACGGGAACAATTCGAAATTCGAATTCACAAAAGACTCATTGATATTATGAACCCGGATCAGAAAGTTATAGAATCACTCACGAATCTTAACCTTCCATCAGGAGTCAGTATCGACGTCAAAATGATGTAATTTTTACAAACTCGTTTGTAAAAAGCTCGCACGACAGAACAGAAAAATCGATTGTAAGTAGTGAAGCAAGACCCTTACCGCAGTTGTTGAAAGACAGCTGCGGTATGAGGCAACTTCATACAGTAATTAATAAATATGAATAAATATATATTAGGCAAAAAGCAGAAAATGGTGCAGTTCTTCGATGAGAACGGTATCTGTTTTCCTGCGACCCTCCTCGAAGTGGGTCCGGTTGTCGTCACACATGTGAAGACAAAGGAATCAGATGGCTACGAAGCTGCGCAAGTTGGTTATGGTTCACGAAAAGAACACAACATCAACAAAGCACAAAAAGGACATTTTAAAGATCTTGGAAATTTTGCACACACAAAAGAATTCCGTTTCAAAGAAGAAGTTCCTGAAGTAAAAGTTGGCGATGTTATCACTGTTTCAGAATTTGCTGTCGGTGACGTGGTCGTCGTTTCAGGTATTTCAAAAGGTAAAGGATTCCAAGGTGTGGTGAAACGACATGGTTTCAAAGGAGGTCCACGTTCACACGGTCAAAAACACTCGGAACGCGAGTGCGGATCGATCGGTGCCACATGGCCGCAACGAGTTATCAAAGGTATGCGCATGCCGGGTCGAATGGGTGGAGACAGAATTACTGTGAAGAACTTGAAAGTTCTTGGAGTTGATTCAGAGAACAACATGTTGTTGGTTTCAGGAGCTGTTCCGGGACACAAGGGAACATTAATCGAAGTTAGGGGATAAATACTATGGAAGCAAAAATATACAACATTCAAGGAAAGGAAACAGGAAAGATCGAACTTCCGGAAAGCGTATTTGGACTTTCATGGAACGCTGACCTCGTACATCACGTTGTTGATGTTATGCAGGACAACGCTCGAACCCCTGTTGCACATACAAAAGATCGAAGTGAAGTTGCCGGAGGTGGTAAAAAACCTTGGAAACAAAAAGGAACAGGTCGCGCTCGTCACGGATCAACTCGCTCACCTATTTGGGTTGGTGGAGGTGTGACGCACGGTCCACGAAATGAAAAACTTTTCGGAGGAAAGATCAACAAGAAAATGCGCGCAAAAGCTTTGTTCATTGCACTCTCGGAAAAATTCAAGAATGGAGAAATTCTTTTTGTTGATGATTTCGCAGTGAAAGAACCAAAGACAAAAGAAGCGAAAGCCGCTCTTTCAAAATTGAGCGCAGTAAAAGGATTCGAACAACTTCTTACAAAGAAAAAGAACTCAGCTTTCATCGGCTTGGGTGAAATGAAAGAAGATGCCGTACGAAGCCTTCAAAACTTCCCGAACATTGAAACGGATGATGTTAAGAATTTGAGCGTAGTCGACGTTCTCAAATACAAGACGTTGATCATCACAAAACCTGAAGAAAGTATTAAATTTATTGAGGGTAAACTCGCATAAACACTATGGCTATTCTAGATATATTAAAAAGCGACGACAGTGAGAAAAAACCGGTAACGGCAAAATCACCAAAAGCGAAGAAAAGTGCGGGAGAGAAATCTGATGTTGCGGCATCATTGCATGCGGTCATCAAACACCCAAGAATTACTGAAAAAGCTGCAGTACTTTCAGGTTCGAATATTTACACCTTTGAAGTTGCAAAAGACGCATCAAAGATCGAAATTGCGAAAGCGATCAAAGCTATCTACAAAGTTGAACCACGAAAAATTGCCATCATTGTTATGCCGGCAAAACGAAAAATAGTTCGAGGAAAACGAGGAGTTATTGGTTCTGTACGAAAAGCTCTTGTGTATCTCAAAAAGGGCGAAACTATTGACTTCATGTAATTTTTGAAAGATATAAAAGAAATCAATTATGAAAAAACATAAACCAACAACCCCATCGGAACGCGCAACAGTGCATGTTCCATATCGAAAGGTTTTGACGGTGTCTAAACCGCACAAAGCTCTCACCAAAGGTGTGAAGCGCGATGTCGGACGAAACAATTTGGGACGTATCACCACTCGTCATCATGGAGGCGGACACAAGCGTTCGTATCGAGAGATCGATTTCATGTACAACAAGCTTAACATCCCTGCAAAGATCGAGACCATTGAATATGATCCAAACCGTTCATCATTCATCTCGCTCGTTTGTTTTGCAGATGGAGAACGACGTTATGTCATTATTCCAAAAGGTACCAAAGTGGGTGATTCATTCGTTGTTTCTGAAACAGCACCGCTTACAACGGGAAATCGAACACTCCTTAAGAACATCCCTGTTGGAACAATGGTATACAACATTGAAATGAAACCGGGAAGCGGAGCCAAGATCGGACGAAGTGCCGGCGGTTCAGCTCAGGTTGTCGCTCACAATGAAGGATATGTCAATCTTAAAATGCCTTCAACGGAAATTCGAAAGGTGAAAGATACGGCATGGGCTTCGATCGGAGAAGTTTCAAACGAAGAATACAAATTGCGAAATCTCGGGAAAGCGGGACGAAGCCGATGGCTCGGTATCAGACCAACCGTTCGCGGATCAGCCATGAACCCAGTTGATCACCCATACGGAGGAGGTGAAGGACGACAAGGACGAGGACTTCGAAGATCAAAGAGCAAATGGGGAAAGGAAACAGGAAAAGGACACAAGACACGAACCCCAAAGAAATATTCAAACGTTTTCGTGGTCACACGAAGAAAGGTTGGAAAGAAACAATAATCTTAAAAGAACTAAATACAAAAAAACCGGAACTCGAAAGAGCCCCGGTTTTTTTGTCTTATTTTTATATTTACAAGGTGAGTCCTTGTGTTTTTACTTATTTAAAGCCATATTTACAAGGACTCCCCTTGTAAACACCTTGTGGGTATTTCTTTTGTTGGTATAATATGAAAAATGGAACGAAAATTTAGGTTTAGTGAAGGGGAATATTATCATATTTATAGTCGGGGGGTTGAAAAGCGGGAAATATTCTTGGATAACAATGATAGGGAGAGGTTTTTGCGGTTGCTGTTCCTGGCGAATTCAAAAAAACCGATACGTTTCACTGATTTTAAAAATTTGTCTTATTCAGAGATCGATCGCGGAGAATTACGTACGGCGATCGGTGCTTTTTGTTTTATGCCCAATCACTTTCATTTACTTATTCGAGAAACAAAAGAAGGAGGAGTAAGTGCTTTTATGGGGAAACTTCTTACGGCATATTCAATGTATTTTAATAAAAAGAATGAACGCACAGGCAGTTTGTTTGAAGGTGCTTTTCGAGCGGAACACGTTGATAGCGATAATTATTTAAAATATCTTTTTGCATATATTCATCTTAATCCGGTAAAGTTGATAGATCCTGATTGGAAAGAAAATGGGATTCAAGACAAAGAAACGGTTTTAAAATACTTAGAAAAGTACCAATATAGCAGTTATTCGGAATATAAGGGGGTTGTTCGAGAGGAGAATGCAATCATTTCTCGGGAGAGTTTTCCGGAATATTTTGTTGAACCAAAAGATTTTGACGAGTTGATACACGATTGGCTTGAATATAATAAGGAAGATGGTTTACAAGGGGAGTCCTTGTAAAAACCTTGTGCGAGGGTATTGATATTGAATTAAAGCCGTTGTGTTATAATATTTTATATATTGTTTTTGTATGGTTGTTTAATAAATGTAATCAATTAAATTTTTATGAACAGAGATCAAAAAATGTGGAAGAATTATATGGGGACGTTTTTAGCTATTTTTGTCGTTGCTTTTGTTTTTGGTTTATTTATCGGCAAAGTGGTTTTTAAAAACGGTTCTCAAGCGGGGGTGAATGGGGCTGAGACCGGTCGGAAGTATATGAGTAATCCGCTTGTTTTTAAAGATGGTATGAATAGAATGGAGGCGCAAGGGCTGATCTTTGAAAAGTACACAAATCACAATGTTCGGATCGTGGGTGCGGTGGTCCAAGAGGTGAATGGTGACAATATCGTCATACGAACATATCGTGCGGGAGAAGGAACGTCGACTGTGGTAAAAGATAAGAAGATCTACACATTCAACGATACTCCTGTTTTTGAAACACAAAGATCTCTTGAAAGCAAAGGTACTCCTGTGGAAACGAGAAAAAAAGTTGATTCTCTTACTAAAGGAGATTTTCTTGTTATCGAATGTGCGGAAGACGAAAGTATGAAAGATGCTCCGGAATTGACCGCCGTTATGATTATGAAGGATGTTGTTGAGTTGCCGAAACCAAACATTCAATAAAAAACTTTTATGATATTTAAAAAACATATATCTAAAAGGAGTCGTTGGAGTGTGATCGTCTTTGCAACGCTCGCCGCTTTTTTCATTCCTTTTTCTTTTGCTTCAGCGGCTCCTCTCGACGATTTTGTTATAACGGTAAAAACCGACAATGCGGGATCATCAAACACACAGTTTGTTGTCCCAACCACAGGAGCTGCTGGATACAACTACAATGTTGATTGTAACAACGACGGTACGAATGAAGCAACAGCGCAGACGGGTAATTATACATGTAATTATGCAACACCAGGACAGTATACTGTGCGTATTAAAGATAACACCGGAGCGGGAACTGGTTTCCCCCGTATTCACTTTTCGAGTGGTGTTGATAAGTTGAAATTGGTCGGTATCAATCAATGGGGTACCGGGAAATGGACGTCAATGGAGTTCGCTTTCTATGGATGTTCCAATCTTGCCAGTGTTGGTGGTGCTGCTTCAGATGCTCCTAATCTTTTGAATGTAACTAGTATGTATATGATGTTTGGAAATGCATCATCTTTCAACCAACCGATCGGAAGTTGGAACACTTCTAGTGTAACCGATATGTCATATATGTTCTCTTACGCCACTTCCTTTAACCAGCCTATTGGAAGTTGGAATACGTCGAATGTAAACAATATGTCCTTTATGTTCGACCATGCAGCGTCATTTAGTCAATCTCTCAATAGTTGGAATACCTCGAACGTTATTAATTTGTCGTATATGTTTTACCAAGCCACTTCCTTTAATCAACAGATCGATAATTGGAATACTTCAAAAGTAACCAACATGAAAGGGATGTTCTATCATGCCACCGCTTTCAACCAACCTATCGGCAGTTGGAACACTTCAAGTGTGACCGATATGTCAAATATGTTTTCTTTTGCGACCTCTTTTAATCGACCGATCGGAAGTTGGAACACTTCAAATGTAACCAATATGTTTATGATGTTTGAAGCAGATCCCTCATTCAACCAACCTATCGGCAGTTGGGATACTTCAAAAGTAACCAATATGGCATCTATGTTCCAAGAGACTTATTCTTTTAATCAAGATATAGGCAGCTGGAATACCTCGAGCGTGACCAATATGTCATGGATGTTCTTTGCCGCTCCTTTTAATCGACCTATCGGTAACTGGAACACCTCAAGTGTAACTAATATGTCTTTAATGTTTCGATATACCACGGCTTTTAATCAACCTATCGGTAGTTGGAACACTTCTAGTGTAACTAATATGTCATTTATGTTCTCCGATTCCGCAGTTTTTAATCAAAATGTTGGTGGTTGGGATGTTCATAATGTTGCTAACGCGACTTCTATGTTTGGAGGAGTCACTCTCTCCACCACAAACTATGATGCTCTTTTAAACGGATGGGACCCCCAAGTGTTGAAATCGGCAGTAACATTTTCCGGAGGGAATTCAAAATATTGTACCGGAGAAACGGCACGGGCTCATATGATCAGCTCGGATCTTTGGACGATCACGGATGGAGGGAAAGATTGCGGGTATAAAGATTTTGTTATAACGGTAAAAACTGATAATGTCGGAACGTCACTGTCTACACAATTCACTATTCCAACCACGGGAGGTGGATACAACTATAATGTTGATTGTAATAACGATGGTACGAATGAAGCGACGGCACAGACAGGTAATTATACTTGTTCATATGCTACCGCGGGACAATATACGGTTCGCATTAAGGATAATACAGGAGTGGGAACAGGTTTTCCTCGTATTTATTTTAATAACGGCGGTGACAGGCGGAAACTCGTCGGTATCAATCAATGGGGTACCGGGAAATGGACGTCGATGGCGTACGCTTTCTATGGGTGTTCCAATCTTGCTAGTGTTGGTGGTGCTGCCACGGATGTTCCGAATCTTTCGAATGTAACCAGTATGTCATGGATGTTTGCTTATGCCACTTCCTTCAATCAGCCAATCAATAGTTGGAATACTTCGAGCGTAACCAGTATGTATGTGATGTTCTACCAAGCCAGCTCTTTTAATCAAAACATCGGCAGTTGGAACACCTCGAACGTGACTAATATGGCATACATGTTTGGTGGTGCTTATGCCTTTAACCAACCTATCGGCAGTTGGGATACGTCGAAGGTAACAAACATGTCGTATATGTTTTACTGGACGCCAGCTTTTAATCAGTCAATCGGAAATTGGAATACTTCGAATGTAACCAACATGTCGTACATGTTCTACTACACTCCCGTTTTTAACCAGCCAATTGGTACTTGGGATACTTCGAAAGTAACTAATATGTATAGAATGTTCAACGATGCCTATATTTTCAATCAACCTATTGGCACTTGGAACACTTCGAATGTAACAAACATGGGAGATATGTTCGCCTCCGCCATGGCCTTCAACCAGCCAATCGGCGCTTGGAACACTTCGAATGTAACAGACATGTCTGGGATGTTTGGTAGTGCCTATGCTTTTAACCAACCGATTGGTACTTGGGACACTTCAAAAGTAACCAATATGACAAACATGTTTAGTGCCGCCTATGTTTTTAATAAAGACATCGGCAGTTGGAACACATTGAACGTGACCAATATGACTGGAATGTTCACTCAAGCGTATGCTTTCAACCAACCTATCGGTATTTGGAACACTTCAAAAGTAACAAATATGTCAAACATGTTTCGTTCCGCCACCGTCTTTAACCAACCTATCGGTGGTTGGGATGTTTCGAAAGTAACTGGCATGCCACAAATGTTTCAATCTGCCCCGGCATTCAACCAAAATCTTGGCAGTTGGAATACCTCAAGCGTAATCGATATTCATTGGATGTTTTACCAAGCCACTTCCTTTAATCATTCTATTGGCACTTGGGATGTTCGTAATGTTACTAGTGCAGATAGTATGTTCACCGGAGTAACTCTTTCTACCGCAAACTATGATGCGCTCTTGAATGGATGGGACCCTCAAGTGTTAAAATCAGCGGTACCATTTTCTGGAGGTAATTCAAAGTACTGCGACGGAGAAACGGCACGGGCTCATATGATCAGCTCGGATCTTTGGACGATCACGGATGGGGGAAAGGACAGTACTTGTCCGCCGCCACCTTCACCACCAACGGTTAATTTGAACATGGATTTAAAACATGACGGAATGTACAATGCCATCAACGGACTTCCCGGCACTGTTAAGGCTGATTTTACATGGACCGTGTCAGATCCAACGGCAACGTGTATTGCGAGTTCAACACCTTCTGCTGTTATCGGATGGACGGGGGCAAAGTCGGCATCCGGTGGAAACCAGAAAGATCTTACGATCAATGAAAATACCAGATTCAAATTGATCTGCACAAATGTTGCCGGCGAAACAACCGATTGGAGAGATGTTTCTTTGACGGAGTGTGTTGATGGTAACGACAACGCTCCAACCAATGCAAAGATCGACGAAAAAGACAGGGGTTGCCGTTTTGGAATCGTTATGTCGGGTGGTTTTAATTGGAATGGAACGGAGGGTGGAACCAATCAGTGTAATGATCAAAAAGACAATGATGGTGATGGGAAATTAGATGACGACGGAGGTGGAAATCCCGCTCTTATCGACGCCGGTTGTGTGAGTGGAACTTCGGAAATGAACAAATCGCAATGTAATGATGGAAAAGATAATGATAAAGATGGAAAATGTGACTGGAACGGCTGTGTTATTGGAGGGGTGACATTCCCAAAAGATCCGACCTGCAAGGATGATGCAATGATCAAGAGTGAAGGGGTCATATATAAAACATTCTAAAGAGTAATAAAAAACACCCGTCTTGCGCGGGTGTTTTTGTAATTTTCAATTTACAAATCTCAATTTTCAATAAATTTACAAGTTTCAATGATCAATTTTCAAAGATGACATTTATATTTGAAAATTGTGAATTGATCATTGAAAATTATTACAATAACAAGATCGGTTTGTTTAAAGAAATGTTTTTTATGATATAATTTTATACAAGTTAACCAATATTAAACTTATGAGCGAAGGAAACAAACAACTTGAGATCACAACGATCAAAGAAGGAACGGGTAATGCGATCCAAAATGGGAATATCGCCGTTGTTCATTATACGGGGACATTGGAGGATGGCACGAAATTCGATTCGAGTATCGATCGAGAATTGCCATTTGGTTTTGTTCTTGGTGCGGGAGAGGTTATTGCCGGTTGGGAGCAGGGGGTTCTTGGTATGAAGGTTGGAGAAAAAAGAAAACTTCGCATTCCGCCGGAGCTTGGATATGGTGCTTTTGGTGCTGGGGGCATTATTAAACCAAATACGACACTTATTTTCGATATAGAGCTTCTCGAGATACGGTAAATAGTCTATAAAGTCCGTAAAGTCGAAAGTCCATAAAGCCAAAATAACAACGAAACGAGCAGTGTTTCTTTTTTGGAGTGGGCTTAAAAAGATCGGATAACCTGTTCTTTTGAGAGTTTTTTTCCTATTTTACCGTCAGGACTTTACAGACTTTATGGACTTTCGACTTTAAGGACTCGGTAAAGTTTGACATTTTTTCTTAATTTGTTAGTATATGAGTCACATTCCTGTGGGTGTGTTTTTTTAAACATTTACCCAGGATTTTTAAATGAGGGTTTGCGAAAGCAAATATTTTTCAGGTATATATCATTAATAAATATGACACGATCAATAAAAAAAGGTCCATACATAAACGAAAGGATTTTGAAAAAAATCGCAGGTAAAAAACCGATTGAAACTGGCGCTATTAAGGTGTGGGACAGAGCGTGCCAAATTCCACCTGAGATGGTTGGTTTTACATTTGGTATTTACAATGGAAAAAAGCACATCGAAGTGAAGATTGTTGAGGATATGGTCGGACATCGTTTGGGAGAATTCTCACCAACAAAGACCTTCCACAGACACGGAGGTAAAATGCAAAAAGACCTTGATCAACGAAAGAAAGAGGCTGAAATAACAGCAGCAAAGGCGGCTAAAGAGCCGGCAAAAGCAGCTGCAGCTCCAGCAAAGAAGAAATAAATAAGTTTGATATTTAATTTTAAAAATTATGAGTACAGCATTACTAAGAAACTATAGACAATCACCAAGAAAGGTTCGCCTTATGGCTGATTTGGTTCGCGGGAAAAAAGTTCAACACGCTTTGCCTGTTTTGAACGCGTTGACAAAACGTGCTTCAGGTCCTTTTGCAAAGCTTATTCTTTCAGCTGTTGCAAACGCGGTACACAATCACAATGCAAACAAAGATTCTTTGGTAATTGCTGAAGTACGCGTTGATGAATCACCAACACTCAAACGTTCAATGCCACGAGCTCGCGGAAGAGCTTT
>Ga0172379_10007669_pt1 | contig 13915 bp, 5 predicted proteins | sample GrowelOW334metaG_FD_119756 | JGI IMG/M metagenome (GOLD analysis project Ga0172379, IMG submission 119756) | Groundwater microbial communities from an aquifer near a municipal landfill in Southern Ontario, Canada - Groundwater well OW334 metaG | ecosystem: Environmental > Aquatic > Deep... | reverse complement strand
TGAAGAGACCATTCCTCGGAATCCACATCAAACACCTGTCCATCTTGGATGTTCCTCCCCCAGAAATCCCAGCCACGATTACAATACAAATAGAGATCGAACCTGAACCGTCCGGTCCCCTTGACATAAACATTGAGTTTGATCTTGTCTCCGGGCACCACTCCGATTGGCTCTTTGTGATAGATCGCAAATTTGAAGCTGGGGATTGTTTTGATCTCGATGCATTTCTCTCCATCCTTGGCTTTTTCGGTGAGAACACGCATGGTTCCCGTTGGCTTGACGAGTTCGTTAACAACCCAGCCAGTTGGAACATCGTCTTTGATCTCCTCAAAACTGTTGTTGGACATGATTTCCAAATCTTCGCCGGCCTGTGCCATAACAACCATTGAGGCTCCAAGCGCAGCAGCACTCAAACACATCTTCAGAAGATTTCTTTTTCTCGAGGCTCTTGGGTCATTCTGCTTTGTAGGGAATTGTTTCACGTGAGAGTTATTCATATTTTTGTTGTATTGGTTCTTGAAGCATAGGTTCTATCGGAGATTTTTTCCAGGCATTCATCCAGTTGCGATGCCGCCAGCTTTTCCGTCGTTGTTTTCCCATGGAAGATGAGTTTAAGACGGAACAGGGGATTTGGATTTCGAATGTCTCTTTTTAGCCGGCGGTTGAGGTCTTTCAATCTTGTAGATTCCAGTCGACTGCGACGGGAGTCTCACTGTGAATTGAGAAATATTTTCGCCCACCAGGTCGCCGGTGAGGACGTCCCTCACCGTAGAGGGGAGGGGAAGGGTCAGGATTTTGGAACCGGCGGTAGAGGCATGCAGCATGAGGTAGCTGCGATTGGCGGTGAACACGTCGAAGCTCCGACTATACACATGGACGCCGGCGTAGTCGCACAATCCTTGGAGAAGTTCCTCCGTCAGGGGCATCAGCGAGTACACCGATCGCCACCCCTCGAATTCCCGCACCGCAAGTGACGGTTTTCCTCCCGTCGTCCCAAGGATCCGGGCAGCAGGATCTTCCACTGAGAAAACCGGACCAAAGGTGTACGGCTTAAATTTGCCGGCAATCCGGGTAATGGGGCTGCTGGTATCCGTTACGGTTAAGGCAAATGTTTTCTCCTCCTTCTGCATACCCAGACGGATGCCTGTGAGCGCCTCCATGGAGTGGATATCAAACCCGTCTTCTTCCTGGTCGTTGAGGACACCCGGCGCGTAACACCATACGGCCACTGCATTGCGCTTGCCGAGGCATTTACGGATCGCCTTCCGGGCTGCTGGATCCGTGCTATATGCGTTGAGGAAGACGTAAAGCTTATATTTGGGCATCTCTCGATTGGCGAGCAGATCGCTGAGCAGATAGACGTCAAAGGGCGCGCCCATGCGTGCAGCGTTCTGATAGGTGCCCCACAGATGCTGATCCAGGAAAGGCAGGCCCGCGCTGTTTGCGGCCACCCGGTCCAAGCTATTTTCGTCGAAGATCAGAGCGACTTCGGCGGCGGGGGAACAATCCGCGGCCAACGAATTGTCCGCCGCTTGTTTGATCGCGGCGATCCTCCGCATCATAGATTCGTCGTGAAACATGCCATTGCCCTCAATCATATACCACCACATCCCGGCGCCTTGTGTCAGGGACAAGCCAAACCCCCGCTCAATGGTGCCGAGACTTTCCGCCAGGTTCTGAGTGCGTCCGTATTCCGGCGCGGGATGAAAATGCGTGCGCAAATCGTTTTCATGCCAGAGCAGTTTGTTGGACAGGCGGGCCGTGCCATTGAACGCGTTGATATTCAGTCCGGTTTCCCCTCCGCGTCGATTCACATAGTCGAGTGGGGTGGCAATACAATCGATGAACTTTGAATCGAAAATCTTGCGGGAGTGCAGGAGTCCGCTCTTGTGGAGCGTCAGACCCTTGCCGGCGAACAGCATGGAATAGCCGTAGTAAATGGTGACGAGCTTCCGTCCAGCACATGCCTCCTTGATGGCGCGACAGGTCTCCGTGATGTTGACCAGAGTGGTGTCGCCCAGGTATTCGCGGAAGTCGAGTGAAGGGCGGGCCTGTCCTGGCTCACGAAACAAAAAGCATTCAGAAGCCTGACGCTCCTTGGGCGAGGGAACCTCAGCCTGTTCAAAGGCAATGTCCTTTTGATGCCATGCCTGTTGTAGCCGTGTTGGGTCGTCGCCATACTTGCTGCGGAGCCATTGTTGAAAACTCCGTCGTGTTGCCGGGGAATAGCCCGACAGACCACCCGTAAAAGCCGCCGGCCAGTACCATTCGCCGGCGTCACCGCCATGAGGAATATAGGCATAAACATGGTTGGCATAGTCGCTCGCCTCGACATGGGCAACAAGATCGCGCACCATCCGGGTGGAATCCTGGAGCCATTTGGCCGAGGCCAGCGGCGCGACGGGGGTGCTGGTCGCTTTCCCATTGGCGTCCAAATAGATCTCCATTTCCGCACTGAAGCGTGTGATCCACCACTTGGGCGGGCGGAGAAAGAACGTCACAGCGAGACTCGCCCGGGGATTCGCGGCCACCAACTGACGGCAGGTTTCATCCACCTTCGACCAGTCATAGCGGCCCTCTTCCACCCAAAAGCTGGGATCAAAGGAACCGGTGCCAATCAGCGTTAAACCGGCTGCCGAAAAATCCCTGACCGCACCGAGGACTTCTGTTGTTTCATATTTGTTGTTCCGAACGAGGCGGGGCAGAAAGAGGATTGGGTATTCCGTCTTCCCATGGATCTGGAAAACCAGCCTCCCATTGTGTATTTTGACGCTCGGTTTCGGAACCTCGTTGCTCAAGGTGTCTTCGGGAAGCGCCTTTTCGAATTCTTTTGTCAATTCGAGCTTGCGTTCAAACTGGGGATCATAGTTGGGAAACTCCGCGCGCCAATAGTCCAGGCATGGCGGCATTTCCACCGCGCCTTCCGCAACGAGGCTGGTGCGGGGATACTTGGCCTTCTCCTCCTCATACACCGATTGAATGGCCTGGGAGGTAAGAGCGGACTCGTATAGGCGCAGGTCGTTTACCAACATATTGCCCGTGTGATAATTGAGCGACTGACCTTGGAGTCGTTCGGCACCGATATAAAGAGGCAGATTATTTGGCGTCAACGTCTCTGGCTTCGCACTGGTGCCCGAGACCGCAAGCTCTCCGTTCACAAAGATTTTGATTTCGCCTTGTTTGAACACCGCCGCCAAGTGGGTCCAGTATCCGGTTTTTACCTGCGGCGCTGATCCCGAAACCACCCAATTCGGTTGCGTATAGGGTTGTTCAGCGGCAGTGGCCGACCCCAGGAGGGATATTCCCTTCCAACTCTTTTGTTCGGACTCGTTCTTGTAAACGAAGGCCGGGGACGATCCGCCCACCGAAAAGAGGAACTGGAGGGGGGCTGGATGCTCTCCCTTGAAAAGAATCGGATGGGTGCCGGCAAAATAACCCTTCATAACCCAGGCGCAAACCGTCAACTCATCGGTCATCGACGGAAGCTGGTTCGCGGGAATGAACACCTGTGCGCCATTGGCAATCCGCAGCCCCCCGTGTTGAACCACAAACGAACCCCGGTTGACCTGCGCCGTGACACGGCCGGTCGCGTCGATCAAGGAACTCTGCCCATCCGCCTTGGAAAAATCGAAGTGAAAAACCAACCCGTTTGCCTCAGCGCGGACGTCCAAAGCGAACAGGGCGAGAAACAGGCAAACCGCAACTCTTTTGGAAACTCTTGGGGAAATGGTTCTCCGGGACCGCAATGGATGCTCCGGCTCGAAAATACTGGTAAGATTTCCCATGATAAAATAAATTCTGCGCGATGTTTTTTCGTTAAACAAATGCCGTCCCGCAAGAACCCCCAAGAACCTGCGGGACGGATGTTTGGCACCCGGAAACTCCATGAAAAAAGAGAAGCCGGGCAACCTCCAAAGTTTTATAAATTAGGAATGTTGGCTGAAGAATGACGAATCAGGCGCGTCGGCGGCGCAGGATCACCACGGTGGTCAGGCTGAATGCCAGCAGTGCCCAGGTGGCGGGTTCGGGAACAACTTCGAAGTAGGATCCCTGGTTCAGAATCGTTGCGGCACCGCCGTTGACGGTGAACGAACTGGCAAGCAGGTTCGCGGCCGACGAAAATCGCAGGCTGTCGCTGCCGCTGGTCCAGTTGCTGATGGCCAGTGTTCCCGTGTCGGCCGTGATGCCGGAGAACAGAATGATCGAACCTCCTGAGACGAAGTCCAAAGATGACGCCGTGGCATTTGTGAGCGTCAGTGTGCCGAGGGTCTCGGAGAATCCTCCAACATTGAGCGCGCCGCCGGACAGGGTCAGCGTTGCGGCATCATTGATTCGCTCTGCCGCCCCGAGTTGCAGGGCGCCCCCGCTGACGGTAACTCCACTGGTGTTCGCCAAGGTTCCGCTGACGAGCATCGTGCCTGCGGAAACTGTCGTGACTCCGGTGTAGGTGTTCGCGGCGGTGAGCGTCAGCGTGCCCGCGCCATCCTTGGTCAGCGTGCCGCTTGTCGTGCCGATAGCGCTGGCGATCGTGGAGTTACCGGCCCCGCCCACGGTCAGGGCGAAGCCTGCTCCCGTGATCGTGCCGGTGTTGCTCAGCGTCAGCGAGCCGGCATCGGAATTGATCCGGGTGGCGCTGCCGAGCGTCACCAAGCCGCCGTAGATATTGTTCCCGCTCATGTTGCGCAGGGCACCGCCGTTGCTGATTCCCGTGCCGTTGAGCGTGAGGGCTTCCGCACCCACCGTGATATTGTTCTGCATCTGAAGGGCCGCCCCGGCGGTCACCGACGTGCCGTTGAGCGCATTGCCAAGCGCTGCGCTGTTCTGGATGTTCAACACACCCGCAGAGACGGTCGTAACGCCCCAGTAGGTGTTTGCACCGCTCAACACCAGCGTACCGGTACCGCTCTTAAATAGGGTCCAACTGTTCCCCGCGCTGCTGACGACGCCGCTGACGGTCAGGGCGCTGGCGGAGTTGTTCGTCCAATACTGGCTGGCCCCCATAAGCACGTTGGCCCCAATCGTGCTGGCCGGAACGCCGGCGTTGACGAGAATGCCGGTGCCGCCGGAGGTCGGCTTGATCGTCAGCGTGGAACCATCAGCATTGAGCCCCAAGCCGTTGGCGGTATCCGCGATGGTCAGACTCTTGATGGTCATGTCCTGGCCCAGAACCGTTGAGGTCGGAGCGGTGGCGGGCGAAGTCGCCGAGATCGTCACATCGGCGCCCAAGCCCGGAACCAAAGCTTGAGCCGAGCCGCCTGCCGTTGCCGCCCAGTTGCTGGCGGTGCTGCCGTCAGAGACGGCCCAGACGTTGGTGGCTCCGGTGAGCCCCCCCTTCCAGAATGCCGAGGTCAGCGCCGTGGCGCTGGTGATCCCCACCTGAAGATCGGTGGCCGATCTTGTAAAGCCGCCGACCGTGAAGTTGGTATTGTTATAGACCAGGCCGAGCGTGGGTGCCGTCGTGGGATTCAACGAACTGCCGACGCCACCATGAATCAGCGTGTAGGTGCCCGTGGCTGGCGCGACGGCGGGAATCCCGAAAATGTTCACTGTGTGCGCGGCATCGCTGATGGTTGCCGCACCCGTCACGTTGATCTCGGCACTGGTGGTTGTGGAACCGATGGACCCGCCAATGGCCGTTCCAGCCCCCCCTGTGATGGCCAGCGTGGAATGCAGACCCAACTGCGCATCCGCGGCAGCAAAGTAATCCAGAGTCGCTCCAGCCGCCACTGTCACAGCTCCGCCGGTAGTGGGATTGAGGGCCGCGGCATTCTTTGCAATCAAAGTACCGGTATTGACCACCGTCCCCCCCTTGTAGGTGTTGTTGCCAGTGAGCGCAACGGTGCCCGCTCCGATTTTCGTAAGGATATCCCCACTGTCGGTAACCAAAGCCCCAGCGCCCAAAGATCCGGAAAAAATTACCAGACCGCCGGAGGCCGCTGTCACATTCAATGCCTCGCCAATTCCGGCGGCATCCTTTGCCCCCATGTAGATTTGGCCGGAAAAAGTCGAAAAGTCCGCGGTGTCGCCCCCGATAGTATAAGTGTTGGCAGGGTTGGCTCCCGTGGAAATCAAAGTGATTCGCTGAGAGATGGTTATCGCTCCACTCGTCAGCAAAGTGGAAGTATAACTTCCGCCAGCAGCTCCCATCTGAACGAGGGTGGTAGCGCCCAATCCCGCATTATTGGAAACCTTCGCCGTATTATTGTAAATTGCCACTCCGGAGGAGCTAGGGCCGAAAGTATTGCTGCCGGTTATGAGAGTTATTCCGGCACCTGCGGGTGTGCGGACAGCACTGTCCAGCGTCAGTGTTCCGTTGCCGCTTATCGCGCCATCCAATCTCACGACGGCAGAGCTTCCACTCAGCACGGTGAGCCCGAAGCCGGAGTTGTTAATAGCACCGCCAAATGTCAGGTTCGATCCGGTTCCATTCGCCGAGAGGGTAGAAGTGGCGTTCAATGTAATGGTATTATTAATTGTCTGCAACAATCCCGATGTGTTTGAGATGACCGGGACACCCGAAATTGTCAGTGCGCTCCCGCTGAACGTGAATGAACCGGTGGTCGTATTGTTGAACACGAGAGCATTTGTCCCGCTGAACGTGGCATTCGCGGAGAATGTCGGCGAGGTCGTCGTGTTGCCGCTCATCACAATTCCGCCATAGGGGGTCGCCGGAGCGCTCTCACCCACCCAGTTGCCGGGGGTTGTGAATTCGCTGACTCCGGCAGCGCCACTCCAAGTGCCCGCCGCTTGAACCGCAGGGATGGAGCAGACAAGAGCCGCCGAGAGAAGTCCGACCAGGAAGGCGCGTCGCGAAACTTCGGTTGTTTTTTCGCGGATGCGGTTGACCGAAAGGGATGGGATTTTCATGACGCGTTTTTGAGGGTTGGGTTTTTGTATTCTCCCGGTGGTGAAGGTGGGGGGGGGCGTTCAGGCCATCAATGAAGTTGTGAAATGCGAGTTGGATTTGGGAATCTCCGAAAACGCAAGGGATATGAACACCCTCGCGGCGAGCGTATGGAATAAGGGGGCAACACTCATGAATCTATTTGGCAAAACTCTATCACGTGTTGATTTTTGGTCAAGAGATATTTTGAGCCACGCGCATATTTTTCTTTCCAGAACTCCTGAGCCTGACCTCCGAATTGAGGAATTGAGTCCCGGATCAATGCCTCTCTGATGGCTGGCTCGGTTTTCCAGGCATCCGGCTGACGTCACAATCTTTTTTCGTTATATTCTATGCATGAAATACTTATGAATGACATATGATGTGACGCATTTGAGTTTCCGGACCTTTCCAGACACGATTTCGACCCATAAACTCCGACCGCTACATTGTCTTATCGGCTCTCGATCTCATGCATCGCCAAGCCTTCGATTTATTGGACTGAGCCTTTGTGTTCTGCACTCGGTTCAATTTCCTCAAGGAGGCGCAATGCACGGAGTCTCCAAATATCCGGCTGTTCGGACATGGAAGGCGAAGCCTGCTTCCACTGGAGCCCAAATGGAGCCGATCCCATAACCTGGGATGGGGCTTGATGCAACACTTCTTGCGCTCGCTCCTTCCATTTTGAATCCGTCGCTTGCTGTGCGATCCTATCGCGCAACTTTGCGAGGTATTCGTAGTCTTCAACGCCCTCCCGAACCGCTTGCCAATGAATGCTGTCGGTTACATTCGACGGACGCAGAAACGCGGGAGCAAAATTCAGGGTGAGCGAATCGTATTCATTCCAACTGTTTTTGCCGCCACCGAGATTCAAATCGCCGCCATTGTTACCAAAAGACCAGAACTGGAGGCTTGAACCGCCTCGGGCAAAGATCCACCATGCGCGTCCACGGTAGTAGTGGGTTGGATCAAAAAGCCTCACGGGGCCAGCGCACTGGTAAAACCACAATTGTTGACCGGCTGCCCTCTGCTCAAAGTAGCGCTCCACAGGGTCTCCTCCCTTCTCATATTCCCGGACGAAAGGGCAGAGGATATCGCTGAGCGTGATGGCTTCCTGATATTTTGTTTGATCCGGACGAAGCCATGTAGGATTCTCAAAAACTTGGAACTCGGGCACTGCCGCCTTGATTGCCTTGATCCAAGCGACGATAATTTCATCCTGGGCATCCGTTTTAGGTTCATCCACCAGCTCCAATACCAATCGTTCCCGCGGAATCTTTCTGTCATCCAGATATCGGGCCAAATCTCTCATCCAAGAGCCCACGCGGGTGTTGAATTGCGGTGTTCCCATGTCCGCTCCTGCAAATTCGCGTTTCGCGTTAATGAAAATCAGGTAATGCCGCGGATTCGGCCACCGCTGAATCCATTCATCAAACGCTTTAAAGTCCAACGGGGCTCGCAGCTGGCCTTTGTCGTTAAAACTTTCGGCGGTTGGCCACGGCAACACGCTTCCGGTTGCCCAGGGACTGTTCACAAAATGGGAACGCATGGATTCAATCGCGGCCTGACGGTTTTCCTTTGTGATCCCAAGATAGTCTCCGCCGTGCGTGTAATCCCACATGCTGAGGGACATTCGTGGGCAGCCGAGAGCGATCGGCGAAACTCTGATGGAAAACGGAACCCGCTGGACGGTTTTTCCCGCATCAATCTCAACAGTCCCGTCGTATTGACCCGCCGGCAGTGCTGCTGAATCAACGGTAAACCAGATTTTTTGCGTCACTCCCGCGGGAACAGAGAATCGAAAAACCCCTTTGCGGGACGAAAGATCCGGCAATGCGTCCGCCACGGGCTGAAGCTGCAGGGTGTCCGTCCACGGAACCGCAGAAATCCGCAACCACGAATTCGTCGGAGGCAGCCCGCGCACCCGCAAAGCCACCTGTATTTCTTTTCCCGAAGCGTTCAACAAATTCAATGCATCCGCACGAAATTCATCTTTCAGCATGTCAATCTCCAGCTTCGGATTCCCGGAAGGTGCCTTTTCCAAGGTGGCCAGGTAGGGTAGAAATTCGTAGCGGTGCGATTTCCAAACGCAAAGAGGCGGCAACCCCCGGGCACTCATCATGGTCCCGTAGACGGAGAAGATTTTGCGGTGCGTCGCATTGAGGGGAAGCACCGTTTCAAACCGCTCCAAATCGGGCGACGGGAGATTGGGAATTTCTTTCTCCGCTTCGCTCAAGCGATCCAGAAGAACGCCCCTGCGTTTATCCGTCAGCGAGGAGTTTTTCAATGCGGCACGAACGGAGGCAAGGTCTTCAGACAATCGATGTTCGATGCAGAACATCACCCGACGGATCCGTATGAAGCGACGGATCGCCTCAGCGCCCGATCCCTCCAAATTGATTTCCGCTTTAGGATCCTCGGACGAAAAATCCCCTCTTCCGTATACTTCGATTTCATCGCAAAACACATAGCTCTTATCATCCGGCTGATCAGCGTTGGGAATAGCCGCCAAAGCAACATACCTCCCCGAAGTTCGTAAATGCCGGGCCATATAACGCCACACGGCCAGTTTACCGGATGGAGGCGCCCCGCGATCGGCCAGTGACAGCTTGACCAGATCGCCCACGTAGCGCCATGTCACTTTGTCGTCGCTCACAAACATCAAAAGCTGCCGCAAAAAACCCACCCCACCGTCTCCGGCTGCTGTGCTGAAACTCGCTCCTTGAATTGGCTGGGACTTGCCCAGATCGAGAGTGATGATCGGTGTGGAAAAACACCAACCCACGGTGGATTTCACCGTCCAAATATTGGGACGGGTTCCGTAAATTCCATCGGTGAGATCCTTGAAATCGTTGGCATCCTTGCACAATGAATAATTTGGCGCTGGCTCCAGTTGGCAAGGGCAACCCAACGCGATATTCATTGGGTTTTTGTTTTCCTTTTCAGAATCCCCCGACTCTTGAGCCGGGATCCGGGATATGCCAGCCAAACAGACTCCCAGCAGAATCATCGTTTTTTTCAATCGACCAGTTCTCGAATACATAGAATTGAGCATGATTTATTTTTTAAATTGCCGCATAAAACCGAGGCGACCTCCGACTGAACCATCGCATTTCGGACTCATCAGAGCTTGGCTAAGGGGAAGCGTTTTTTTGGGACTTAACCCATCGAACGCTCCAGTCCGAATACAAAACATTTCTGCCACCATTGTGAGCCGGCAGGGGAGCGGCTGGAGCAATAACTGGGTTGTTATAATTCCAGGAATCCATATCTTCCAGCATCCACCGTTTACTCGGATCCTGAACATCTTGGAACTGCAACAAGGTAAGCGGATCCTTGTTTAGAGGATAATCAGGAAGAACAGTTCCCGAGTATCCAAAATAATTATGAGTGCTGTTGTTGCCCTGCACATATCCCGTAAATCCCAAGTTGTGAAGATCCGGGTGGGACGGGCAATCCCAGACTTTTGTTTTGCTTGGCAGATAGGGCTCAAGCAGGAGAACGATAGAGCCATAGGTGACCCCAAAATAACTCGGTCCGGGCAATCTTTGTTCATGGTCTGCCGCGTACAGGACAATAGCCGCCCCGATTTGCCGCAGATTGCTTGCACATCTCACCGCATGGGCTTTTTCTTTGACAGGCTTAATGGCAGGGAACAGCAAGGCGAATAAAATGGCAATGATCGCAATTGTAACCAACAGTTCAATCAATGTGAAGGCGCGCTGCCGGCAGCTCCCCGGTTTTTCGTCAGATTTTCGATGATCGCAGACTGAACTCATAGGATTAACATCCCGAATATTTTTGCTTTCCGGCCAGCCCAATACAGCGTGCGCCGGCATGGTCGGCTAAGGAATTGCCGCATCTGCCGCCCGAAGGGCCTCCAGTTGCGACATGGTCAACACACCGGCATTCCCGCTTGTTGCCCCGTAAATACGCATGTTGTCAAGAAGACCATGCCAGGGCCTGTCGCCGCCAGAGGCGATATTGCCGAGTGCCAAAGCGCCGGCATTGGCTGCACTTAAGGTCCCGGAATTTAAGGTGAGAGTGGTGCCAACTTGAGTAACCCCGGAGGACGGGTTTCCAGTGTAGAATTTGACGTTGTTTTCCGCCAGAGTGCCATCGTAGGTCACTGCAAAGAATACCCAACTGTTTGACGTTCCGAGCGTGGCATCAATACCGGAAGAGACCCCGGTAATGGCCGTCGCAGTGGGCGTGCCAAGATAAAGGACGAGTTGGCCGCTGGCGACGTTTCGGCTATACTGTAGGGAAAGGTCGTTGCCGGCGCCCCCGTTTTTTTCAAAAAGTCTGGCTCCACTCACAGTTCCAGAGCCAGATGTGTTGAACCAACCTTGCAGGGTAAAGGATGAAAGACCGTTCAATGCGGAGATATTCCCGCTATTGGCGCTCCCGCCGGCGCCTGAGATTCCCATGGCTGACGAGGCCGAGTTATCAAAGGCCAAATCCCCCGCCTGGCCCGACACGCCAGACCCCGCAGATCCATGAAGATTGGTAGCCTCCCCGTTACTGGTGAAGAATGTAACGGCTGCCGTGTCGCTCCCCGTACTGACAGAAGTATTCCCGTCGGCATTGTCATCGAATTTGTACTCGAGGATCGATTCGGAATATGCAGATGAAGCAACTCCCACGGTGACAATCACAAGTGCAACGAGGCTTTTTCTCATTTTTATTTTTCCCGTGTTTTTCAAGTGTTTGATGGGTGGCAATCTCCGGATATGACGAAAACTGTCACGTGTTGACAATTGATCAAGAAAAAAATGACCAAGCGCCCGGAAAACCATGTCATTCATGATTTTGAAAGAGAAGATGGATTTCATCTCCCGTCAATCCTCTCTTGTACAGGTGGACATTCTCGATGATCCCCTTGAAATAATTGACACCAAACCCCCTGCCTATTTCGCTCACCGCCACTTCATTTGTCGGATCAGTGTAAGGTCCGGCGGTCTGATCCAGCTCCCCATTTAAGTAAATCTTCATGCTTCCAGTCGCCTCGTAAACGGCAGCCACATGATACCAGGTATTTACCGACAAAGCAGTCGCCCCATAGCAATACCGTTGCTGCGTGCCGCTGCCGGTCATTGTTTTAAAGATCAATTTCCCACCGATCACTGATAAATAAGTATTCGCCTTTGCGATCACCATATCATGCCCGGCAGGGAAGGCGGCATCCGCTTTAATCCATGCCGCAAGAGTAAATCCGTTGGCGCCGTCGGTCCTGAAAGCGGTGCCGCTTCCAGGAATGTTTACATAATCATTTATCCCATCGAAATAAAGCGAGTTATCTTTTTTGTCCAGCACGGTATTTCCATGCCAGGCCGCACCGGATATTGCGGCCTGCCTGGAAGGGTCAAATCCATCAAACGCCGTGTCGCCGGTTCCTTCGTTCAAAGGGAAATAATAGGCCGTTATCGCATCATCCTTGCACCGTCGGATTTCCCTCTCGCTCATACCCCTCGAGTGAATCTGAAGTTCGTCGACAATTCCGTCAAAATGGCCTGGGACAACAAAGTCCCCTATTTTGAGCGGATATGTATTATTAATCGGATTGGGGAACGGGCCTTGTGTAGTTCCGTCCTGCCGTCCGTTGATAAAAACCTTCATCAGACCCTCCTGATCATATGTCACCGCGACATGGTACCAAGTATTATCCTGAAGCTGAGTTGTGCCGAAGCAGTATCTTTGGCTCGTTTCGTCGGTCGTGATCTTAAAATATAGATATCTGCCAACAATCGACATGTATTGTCCCCCACCCTTGCAGATAATCGTGCTGTGTCCGGAGGGATTGAGAGCCTCCGCCTTGATCCATGCCGAATAAGTCAAACCGCTATCTGAGGCATCAAATAGCTGGTTGTCAGGAATCTGGACATTGCCGTTGGCGCCGTCAAACCTGATAGCATTGGCATCAATGCCATTCGTGACCCAACTCGTTCCCTGCGTGGAACAGCTTCCTGTAATACTGCTATACGGAGATTGCGCAGCTACCGACGACAACTGCCCTTCGTCAAACTTAAATTGAACTTTGGCGGGTATTTCGAGAACCGCTACGCATTCGGGGCCAACGATCACGGTTGCCTGTCCGTTTGCCCAAGTGACAGCACCACCGGATATCAGTTCCTTCCCGCTTATGTTGATTGCGGCAGGCATGTACGTCACCGTTACAGTCTTTGAACTTGCACCGGGATTGAACACGGTAAAGTATTCCACGCCGAATCGTTCCAAGAAAACCTCCGAATCATTTACTGTTGCCAGCGTGATCGGCTCCCAACCGGCCTGGCTGAGTTTCCTGATGATCGGAATATATTGCTGGAAAAGCGCCCGGTCTCTTTCTCGCCAGTATACGCCGCCGGATTCATAATCAAAGTATGCCGGTGTGCTGGGGATTGAGCTAGCGTAAAAAGACGGCATAATGCCGAAAGCGCATGATCTGGCCAAATACTTTGCCGTCATCAGGTTGGTCCAGAGTGAGATGTTCGTCATTTCCTGAAGAAAGGTGACAAGCTTCCGCCCGGCTTGCGCCCTAAAATGAAGCAGCGTCTCTTCATTCGCCGGATTCCAGGCGCCATTGTAATCCCACGTCTGTTCTCCACCGGGAACATCCAGCTTCGTCGCGAGGAAAGTTGTGCTATAGGGAATGCCGTTCGCCTGCATCAGAAGAAACTTGGGGCGTGCGAAAATATCGTTTCGCACTCCGTTGAAGTATTCCCAAATCATCATTTCATAACAAATCCCGACTTTCCCATTTTTGTCATGGCTCAACGGGGTTTGCATCATGGGGAAATGCGAAGCGCAATAATCCATTCTGGTTTTTGACGTCAGCTCTCCATAGTACCAATATTGGGCTTCGGCATTATCGCACATAATGCCATCCATCGTTCCGGGGGTCAGGTAACTTTGTATGGCCGGGTTTGTCCATTGGTCGTAATAGGCATTACGTCCGGTGATCCCCGGGGCCGGGTTCATTAAAAACCGGGCGTAGGTCGGGCTCCAGGCGGCTCCTGTGTGGAAGATGTATTT
>Ga0172379_10007668_pt1 | contig 13916 bp, 6 predicted proteins | sample GrowelOW334metaG_FD_119756 | JGI IMG/M metagenome (GOLD analysis project Ga0172379, IMG submission 119756) | Groundwater microbial communities from an aquifer near a municipal landfill in Southern Ontario, Canada - Groundwater well OW334 metaG | ecosystem: Environmental > Aquatic > Deep... | reverse complement strand
TTTTCTGCTAAACCAGTAGGTATAAACAAGGTGAACCTTATTGATGATGCTCAGGTTTATCCGAATCCATATTCATCGACTTTCACATTAAAATTTGACAATCCCGAAGAGGTGTTTACTATAGACGTTTTCAATATGATTGGTAAAAAAGTAGAATCTTTTGACTGTCAGTCAGGCCCAAATACAGTCACTACGGGAGCTTTTTACATAAGGGAGTACATGTATTATGTATTAACTATAAAGAAGGTGTTAAAACCTTTAAAATTATTCTCCAATAATTTTATTTGGTCTCTGCATGGCTCCTACGGAAGCCCCTGATGGAAATAAAGTCACTGTGTTTAACAGTTAAAACTAATAATATTCAATAAGATGAATAAAAAGAGAATTTGTTTCATAAATCTATTTGTAGCATTTTTTGTGCTTGCATACGCTGTTCAGGCACAAACAAAGATTACCGTTGACGTAAATATACCCGGGCATGAAATTTCTCCCACCTTGTTCGGTATTTTTTTCGAGGATATCAATCTTTCCGCCGATGGAGGATTATATCCCGAAATGGTAAGAAACCGATCCTTTGAGGATGCTGAAACACCTCAGGATTGGGAGTTTACAAGCGTTGATGATAAAAGTTCGGCCTCAATTAGTAATGCCAATCTTTTCTCCCAACCACCCGTTCAGCCCTTAAACCCTTTTAATCGCAAAGCGTTGTTAATTAATGTTGCCGGTTCATTCAAACTGAAGAATTCAGGTTATTGGGGAATGAATATGGTTCAGGGCGAAAGTTATACATTAAAATTTGCTGCACGAGCTATCGAAGGCTTTTCTTCTCCTTTACTTATTAGAATTCTCGATTCAAAAAACAATGAAATTTCTTCCGGTGAAATAAAAGGAATAACAGATGATTGGGCATATTATACTGTAAATCTGAAAATAACCACAGGCGACCCTAAAGCAAGTCTGGAAATTTCGGGTGATGGACATGGAAAAATATTTCTCGATATGGTATCACTTCTTCCAGATAAAACCTGGAAAAACCACGGCATGCGCACCGATCTTTCTGAAGCTCTTAATGCTATGCATCCCAGTTTTTTTCGCTTCCCCGGTGGTTGCTGGGTGGAAGGCGATGACATGGAACACATGAACCATTGGAAAAATACAATCGGTAACATCGATACCCGTACACCACTTTGGAATTTTTGGGGTTACAACGCTACTCACGGACTTGGTTTCCACGAATATCTTCAACTTGCAGAAGATTTGGGTGCCGAGCCTCTTTACTGTATTAACATTGGCATGTCGCACCGCGAAGTGGTTCTGCTTGACCAAATGGGACAGTGGGTACAAGATGCCCTTGATGCAATAGAATACGCTAACGGGCCTGAAACTTCTGTATGGGGAAGTATAAGAGCCAAAAACGGACACCCTGAGCCATTCAACCTGAAATATTTAGAAATAGGGAACGAAAACGGCGGAGCTCCCTATAACGAACGCTGGCCCTTGTTTGTAAAGGCTATTCTTGCAAAATATCCTTACATGAAACTCATTGCCAACGAATGGGCCGGCGGACACCCCAAAGAACCGGCACCTGAAATAATTGATGAACATTATTACAACAATCCCGATTGGTTTATTGGTAATTCAAATAAATACGACAGTTACGATCGCAAGGGTTCCAAAATATTTATTGGCGAGTACGCTGTAACATCGGGCACAGGCAATGGCAACCTCCGCGGTGCAATTGGCGAAGCAGCCTGGATGACAGGTATGGAGCGCAATTCGGATATTGTTGTAATGGGCGCTTATGCACCCTTGTTATGCAATGCAAACCACAAAGCGTGGCCTGTAAATCTCATTAATTTCGATAGTCATAGGTGGTTTGGTTTACCAAGCTATTATGTGCAGGAAATGTTTGCTAACAATCAAGGGACGAATGTACTGCCTTTCGCGGTTGAAAATAATCCTGTACTTGAAACTATCGGAAAAACAGGCTGTATTGGTTTTGGAACATGGATGAATTCTGCGGAATTTAAGGATGTTGTTGTTACTGCCCCAAATGGGAAAGTCCTTTACAAACCTGATTTTTTAAAATTCGATACTACTTTAAGGCAAACCGGAAAAGGTGAATGGAGTGCGAAAGACGGTGTATTGAAACAATCGGCAATAGCTCCTGAAGTTACTGTGTTCATGGGCGATACCACATGGACAGACTACACAATCACGCTGAAAGCGCGCATGACATCGGGCGAAAATGGGTTTCAGATATATTTCCACAATAGAAAAAATGGGGAACGTAACCGTTGGGAACTGGGTGGTTGGACAAATTCTGTTAATCACCTTGAAATGGGCATGGCAACAGTTGAAATGAAAGCAGGTGTTAATGCGGGACAATGGTATGATGTGAAAATCGAAATTAGAGGAAACACAGTCAAAGCCTACCTTGACGGAGAACTTGTTCAGGAAATATCTGACAAAACTCTTGCTGTAAAAAGTCTGATAATGAGTGCTGCCATTGATTCAACATCTGGCGATATAATACTGAAAATTGTGAATGCTTCTGCAAAAGCAATAAAAACACAAATTGTTTTGAATGAAGCTGTAAACCTGACAGGTAAAGCTTCCGCCACAGTTTTGACATCGGCCAGTCCGCTCGACGAAAATACATTGGAAGAACCGAAGAAAGTATATCCGAAAACAGAGGAAGTGAAATTAAGCGGAACAAGTTGCAAGCGCACCTTTCCCGGAAATTCATTGACAGTAATTAGATTTAGTGCGAAAAGGTAAGTTGTAAAAAAACAGATAAAAAATGAAAAAAAAGCTGGGTGCTTCATTCTTGGTATTTTTATTTGCTTTTGTTAGCAAAGGACAAACATACCAAAAAACCGAATCGGGGTTTAAAACCCAAATAAACAAGGCAAATATAGAAGTGCTATTCTATAGCCCTTCTATTGTAAGGGTTGTAAAATATCCCGAAGATAAGGGTTATGAAAAGCAAAGCCTTTCTGTAGTGCTTACTCCGCAAAAAACTCCTTTTACCATTAAGCAACAGGACGGAGAGCTGATATTGAAAAGTGAAAAACTATTGGTTTCACTCGATTTTAAGTCCGGGAAAATTTCATTTTCCAATCAATCTACAATTCTCTTGAGCGAAAAGGAACCCGAGGATTCGTTTGTCGATTTCAACGATGCGGGCAATAAAACTTATACCGTGTCGCAGTCTTTTATTCTCGAAAAGGACGAGGCTATTTATGGCCTTGGGCAGCAGCAACAGGGAAAAATGTCACAACGAGGAGTGAAATTGAATATGGTACAAGGCAATACCGATGACTATATCCCCTTTTTCCTGTCATCGAAAGCCTATGGCGTATTTTGGGACAATTATTCGCCTACCGTTTTTGAAGATAATGCAGAAGGTACCTCTTTTAAATCGGATGTTGGCGATGGCATTGATTATTATTTCATGGCGGGCGAAAATGCCGATGGAGTGATTGCAAGCATGCGCAGCCTTACCGGACAAGCTCCCATGTTTCCATTATGGACTTTTGGATTTTGGCAGAGTCGGGAACATTATAAAACTCAGGATGAATTAACTGATGTGGTTAAGAATTATCGCGAATTGGGCGTTCCTCTTGATGGTGTAATCCAGGACTGGCAGTACTGGGGCAGCAACTACTTATGGAATGGTATGGAATTCCTCAATCCCGGTTTTTACGATCCTCAGAAAATGGTCAATGATATACATGGCATGAATGCGCATTTGATTATTTCCATCTGGAACTCATTTGGCCCCATGACCAAGCAATATCGTGAGCTGGATGAAATTGGAGCCCTGTTCAATTTTACAACATGGCCTCAGTCGGGTGTGGAAAAATGGCCGCCCAATCCCGATTATCCTTCAGGAGTAAGGGTTTATGACGCATACAATCCGCAAGCCCGCGATATTTACTGGAAACATTTGAATAATGGTATTTTCAAATTAGGCATGGACGGCTGGTGGATAGATTCTTCGGAACCTGATCATTTAGACCCCAAACCATCGGACTTTGATACAAAAACCCATTTGGGTTCGTTCCGAAAGGTACGCAATGCCTTTCCTTTAATGACTGTGGGAGGGGTTTCAGAGCACCAACGTGCAGTAACTTCCGATAAGCGTGTTTTTATCCTTACCCGCTCGGCTTTTGCAGGTCAACAGCGCTTTGGAGCTAATACCTGGTCAGGCGATGTAGTTGCTTCATGGGATGCCCTGAGAAACCAGATTTCGGCAGGCCTTAATTTTTCACTTTGCGGAATTCCGTACTGGAACAGCGACTTAGGAGGATTTTTCTTATGGAATTTCAAAAACCCTCTTGAAAATGCCGATTATCGTGAACTTCATGTTCGTTGGATTGAGTTTGGAACCTTTTGCCCCATGATGCGCTCTCATGGCGAAGGTTACCCACGCGAAATTTACCAGTTTGGCAAAAAAGGAAACCCCACTTACAATGTAATAGAAAAATATATAAATCTGCGCTATAGCCTTTTACCTTATATTTATTCTGCTTCATGGGATGTTACAGCTAACCAGTCGAGCATGATGCGGGCTCTGGTGATGGATTTTGCTGCTGATAAGCAGGCTTTAGACATCAACGATGAGTTTATGTTTGGTAAATCTTTGTTGGTAAGCCCTGTAACTAAACCATTGTATTGGAAAAACGAGGTAAAAGAGAACGATACAGTGAAAGTGGAAGATTTTAGCACTGTAAAAACAAAAGACGTGTATTTGCCTAAAGGTGCTGATTGGTACGACTTCTGGACCGGAGATAAATTTAATGGTGGTCAGACTGTAAACAAAGAAGTTCCGTTGGATATAATTCCCTTGTTCGTAAAAGCTGGCTCTATTCTTCCAGTTGGACCCAACGTGCAGTATGCCGCCGAAAGGAAATGGGATAATCTCGAAATCCGCGTTTACGAAGGCGCTAACGGCGAATTCAGCTTGTATGAAGATGAAAACGATAATTACAATTATGAAAAGGGCATGTTTTCAACCATCAACTTTTCGTGGAACAACAAGAACAGAACCCTTACTATTGGCCAACGGAAGGGTAGCTTTCAGGATATGTTGACTGAAAGAAAATTCAATATTGTTTTGGTTTCTAAAAGCAAGGGTATTGGCTCGCACGCAGGAACAGATTTCGATAAAGAAGTTAATTATAGCGGCGCAAAGATGGTGGTGAAATTATAAAAAACAAGTAACTGTAAACTGAAAAACATGAAAAAGCAAAACACTTTGATTTTAACGATTGTATGTTTCCTTTTAATGAATTTACAATCCTTTTCACAAGACCGCAATTTTTATATTTACCTCTGTTTTGGGCAATCGAATATGCAAGGCGCAGGCCAAATACAAAACCAGGACAAAACAGTGGACAGCCGCTTCAAGGTATTCCAGGTGCTTGATTGTTCAAACCTTAACAGAGAAAAGGCAACATGGTACACAGCTGTTCCTCCCTTATGTAATTGCTATTCAGGGCTTTCTCCTGCCGATTATTTTGGAAGGACTATGGTTGCAAATCTTCCGGATAGCATTACGGTCGGGATTATTAACGTTTCAATTGCCGGATGTGACATCAGGCTTTTTGATAAAGATATTTACATGGACTACGATTCGACATACGTAGATAATTGGTTTACATCTCTGGTAGCTGCTTACGATTGGAACCCGTATCAATATCTTATTGATCAGGCAAAGCTGGCACAAAAAGATGGTGTTATTAAAGGTATTCTTTTGCATCAGGGAGAAACAAACAGTGGTCAGGAACAATGGCTGTCATACGTAAAAAAAATATACAACGATATGATGGCCGACCTTTCTTTAGATACTGATTCGGTTCCTATTTTAGCTGGTGAGGTGCTATCTGTTGCCGGCAATTGTTGTTCAGGCATGAATTCTATAATTAATAGGTTACCAGATTCAATTCCAACAGCGCATATTATTTCCTCGGATGCTTGTACCGGACAGGATGCTGCTCATTTTGATTCACCGGGCTACAGAAAATTCGGAAAGCGATATGCTGTTGAAATGCTCTCTTTTATTGGATATGAAGCGGAATATGCCGAGGCTGAATGTGGAACAGTAGATGCCGGTATTAATATTCTGGCTGATGTCAATGCTTCAAATTCGGCTTATGTTATGTCTGTTGAAACTGTTCCGGCATCTTATGATTCAAACATTGTGAAAATGGACATTTTGTTAAGTGCAGATACTACCTGGTATCTCTATGGCCGTTTTAAAACCACCAATACAAGCCACAAATCGTTTTGGTTTAAAATTGATAATGGGGAATATGAATTATTTAATGGTTTGACCACCAACGGTTGGGAATGGATTGAAATAAATAATACTAAACTAACTGCCGGCGATCATTCAATTAGCATTGCTTTTTCTGAGGATAGTGTTATGCTTGACAAAATTGTTGTTAAGAATGCTCAAATAAAACCCGTTGGTATTGGAGAAGAAGCTAATAAAATATGTAAAGCAAACATTACAACCGGGTTAAATGATATAAACCCCGTTGGATATGGATTAGAACAAAGTTACCCTAATCCTGCTTCAAATAGTAACGTAACTTTTACTTTCAAAATACCTAACACGGGTTTTGTTTCCTTAACGATATTTAATTCACAAGGCGAACTTATTGATAAACCAGCCGGGGGGGCATATAATGCCGGTGAGCATGTAATCGAATATAACACAGGAAACTTAAAACCTGGAATTTATTTTTATACCATGCAGGCAGATAAGTTCAATGCTACCAGAAAGTTGAATGTACTTGCAAGATAAGACTTATATACGGTTCTTTAAAACACAATTTACTATGAAGATTAATTTACGATTTTACGTCTTGATTTTTATACTGGCTGTTTTCTTTCAAAAAGTAAGTCAGGCCCAAATTTCATTGCCAAAAGTATTCGGTAACAGCATGGTTATGCAACGGGATATAACTATTCCAGTTTGGGGAAATGCAGCTCCAGAAACAAATGTGACGGCTATACTAGGAACTGCACAGGCAACGGCACTGACGGACAAAGAGGGAAAATGGATGGTGCGTTTTCCAAAATTTAACGCCGGTGGTCCTTATACCCTCAAAATATATGAAACCGGAAAGCCGGATAAAGCTATTGAGCTAAAAGGAATTTTAATCGGCGATGTTTGGCTGGCTTCGGGTCAATCAAATATGGAAATGCAAGTGCAGCAGGCACAGGATGCAAAAAATGAAATTAAACAAGCCGATTATCCTAATATCCGTTTTATAATTGTTGAACAGGATAAGAAACTAACTCCGCAAACCGATATTATGGCAGGCAGGTGGAATATTTGCGATTCCACCAATGTGAAACGGTTTTCAGCAGTTGCTTACTACTTTTCCCGCAAAATACACCAAGAACAAAATGTTCCCATTGGCATTATCCAGAGCACCTGGGGAGGCACACCTATAGAAGCATGGACAAGCCGCGAAATGTTACTTTCATCACCAATTACCAGAACTCGGGTACTGGGTAATGATACATTGACTCCCGGTCATTTAATTCAGGACAGTTTGAATTTGGTTCGCTTTTGGGGTATTATGTATAATGCGCAGAATAATACTGATAAGAATATAACATTACCTGAATACAATGACTCAGGCTGGGCTGAAGTTGAAATGCCTAGGGTAATTAAGGATTTCGGGATTAAACCGTATGAAGGAATTGTTTGGTTGCGAAAAAAAGTAACATTACCGGAATCTTTTTCAGGGAGAGATCTGATTCTCAATTTGGGCCATCCTGAAATGATTTATTCGCTTTATTTTAATGGTGCGGAAATTTGTAAAAATATCTGGAGTGGTAATCCTCTACATTATTATACAATTCCGGATAGCCTTGTGAAACAGGGCGAAAATACCCTATCTGTCAGAATGGCTATGTTATGGGGTAGTGGCGGTTTTAATCCTCCAGCCGATAATTTATATATTACTGATAGTATTTCGAGGGTTTCCCTTGCCGGAAAATGGTTATATAAGATGGATTTTGAACCCGTTCCCAAAATTCAATATTATTCGAGTTATCCGGCTTTGCTGTTCAATGCAATGATAAACCCAATTATTCCTTACGGTATAAAAGGGTTTCTCTGGTACCAGGGCGAAGCGAACGATTGGGCAGCCTATAACTACCGAAAACTATTTCCGATGATGATAACCGATTGGAGACAACGTTGGAATCAGGGTGACCTTCCGTTTTTATATGCGCAATTGGCAAATTATAAAAAAAGAAAAGATAATCCATCCGATAGTGAATGGGCAGAGCTACGGGAAGCGCAAACATTAACACTGTCTTTGCCAAATACGGGCATGGCCTGTATTATCGATATTGGAGAGGCTGATGATATTCATCCGAAAAATAAACAGGAAGTTGGCCGCCGTTTGGCCTTAATTGCTGACAAACTCGTTTATAAAAAAGACTGTACAGCTTCAGGCCCTACGTATAAAAGTTTTAAAACCGAAGGAAACCACATTCGCATCAGCTTTGAAAATACCGGAAAGGGGCTTTCGACAATAAATGAAGGAGAAATCACGGGTTTTGCCATTGCCGGGAATGATAGGCAATTCTACTGGGCAAATGCTGTAATTGAGGGGAATGAAGTTGTTGTATATTCCGATAAAGTTGCAAGTCCCGAAGCCGTGCGCTATGCCTGGGCCGATAACCCGGTGTGCAACCTGGTAAATTCTGAAGGATTGCCTGCAGTGCCTTTCAGAACCGATGATTGGAAAGGGATTACTCAAAAATAAACTTAAATTAATTAAAAATGAAGAATTTTAAATTTGCTTTCTTATCATTGCTGGGGTTATACCTAACTGTAAGCAATGCTATTGCGCAAGATGTTACCATAACGGTAAATGCCAATCAAGATAAAAAGGCAGTATCACCCTATATTTATGGGCGCAACAACACTTTTGACAAGCCAACGCAATTTTATAAAGATGCAGGGTTGCGTTTTTCACGCATGAATGGCGGTAATAATGCAACCAAATATAACTGGCGCAAAAAAATTTCAAGCCACCCCGACTGGTATAACAATGTTTATGGTAATGATTGGGATAAAACCGCAAAAACAATATCAACGAACTACCCGAACATGCAGGGAATGTTTGCATTTCAGTTGCTTGGCAGGGTGGCCTCAACCAACGCCTATAATTTCAACGACTGGGCCTATAATAATTCACAATGGTGGGAAGGTGTTGGCTGGAATTTAGCCGGTGGCGGCATTATTGATACAGTAGATGGCAAAATAGTACTCGTACAGGAAGGCGATGTCAATCTTTATACCGAAGAATGGCCATCCGATTCAACTGTTGCAATATTAGAACACTGGTTTGGTACTGGTGGCTTGGGATTAAACAAAAACCAATTATTATATTGGAGCATGGACAATGAGTGCGATATATGGGACGGCACCCACGATGATGTAATGTCAGACGGGCTTCTGCCTGCATCGGAATTTATGGATAAATTTATTGATGTGGCCAAAAAAGCGCGTGCCAAATTCCCCGAAGTTAAAATTTGCGGGCCGGTTACCACCAGCGAATGGCAATGGTATAAATGGGGAAGCGAGAGTATAAGAATAGATGGGATTTACTATACCTGGTTCGAGTATTTCATTAAGCGGTGCGCCGATGAGGAAAAAGCATCGGGTATCAGAGTGCTGGATGTTTTCGATATTCACCATTACCCTTATGCACCAACAGATAATGATGCCCTTCAGAACCATCGTATTTTTTACGATAAAGACTATATTTACCCTGGTGCAAATGGTTTAAAGACCATTAATGGGGGCTGGAACGAATCGCTGAAAAAGGAATATATTTTTAAACGAGTAGAAGATTGGTTAACAAAGCATTACGGAGAAGGACATGGCATTACGCTTGCTCTTAGCGAATGGAGCCCAGGACCTAGCGAACCCAACCTTGCTTCGGTTATTTATTCCACCCACCTTGGGACATTTGCCAACAACTGTGTCGAATTCTTTTCGCCTTGGACTTGGTTCAATGGTATGTGGGAATCGTTGCACCTGTTCAGCCGGTATGCCAAAAATTACAGTGTTTCCAGCGTTTCTTCGCTCGAAAATACCGTTTCAGCTTACACTACCGTGAATGAAACAGCCGACTCGATGACGGTTATTATTGTGAACCGCGACATGAACGCTCCACATAAGGTTACCATTAATTTGAACGGATTATCGGTTACCGATGGAAATTACAAAACCTTGCAGTTGGCCTCTTTGCCTGCTTCAGAGACGTTTAAGTCGCACACAGACAACGCACTAAAGCAAGATTCAGTTGCGGTGGCTTCAAATTCGCTTACTATCACAGTTCCTGCTCTTTCAACAACAGCAGTTATACTGAAAGCAGCATCAACCGATATCCCGGGCCACAAAAAACCGACAGATAAAATAACTATTTTTCCTAACCCTGCTAACAATCAGTTGAAGATTCAGATGAACAGTCCGTATGTTAATTATGCTCCGCTTTACGATGGCGGGTGCATTGTTTTGTTAAATTATCAAGGACAAACAGTAGCTGTTGAATACTTACAGCCAGGAACTTACGATTATACAATTAACACAAGCAATATACCGGCAGGTTTATATTTTATTAAATTCGGCAATGAAGTGCAACGATTTGCCATTCAACATTGAAAAACTTGCAGGGCAATTGAATACGAAGCTATAAAATAACAAATACTCATTGTATAAGAGTAAATGAAATTATAATTGTATGCAAATAGCTGGTATTTATTTATGGTGTATGCTATTGCAAAGCGGGACAAGCTAAGTGACCTTGAAAAAAAATAAACAGATGAAACCCTCATGCAGGATAGTTGCACAAAAGGATATAAAAACATGAGGGTTTCACGGCAATAGAAAGTGCAGTTTTATATTTTATCAGTGTATTATATTGAAAAACAAAAATGTTATTGACATGAAAAACTTTAAATTTAAAATTTCAGCATCCCTGGGTATTGTGCTCGTTTGTGCAACATCACTATCTGCACAAAACCCAAATTGCTTTTTAGAGGATTTTGCGCCCAAAAATGCGGTGATCCCGGTTGCTATAGCGGCCAGTAAAACTATCGATGCACCAACGGTAACCGTAACAGTATCTTCCGATACATTGGGTAAAATATCCAAGTACGTTTTTGGAAATGCCCTTGCCGTTTGGATGGGAAATAATACAGGCAGCACAACATTTGTTAAAAATGTTCAGGCATTGAATCCTTCTTTAATCCGTTTCCCTGGCGGAAGCTGGTCCAATATCTTTTTCTGGGACGGAGTTCCCGCCGATGTGCCCGACTCTGTTTATAACGGCATTACAGGCAAAAAGGAATTGTTTTATGCCATATCAGGGAAAAATGACTGGCCCACTACAACATACAACTATTACAAATTGCGCCAGCAAACCGGTTCACAAGGACTCATTACAATCAATTATGGCTATGCCCGTTACGGATTGAGCAACAAACCTGTTGAACAGGCGGCTCATCTTGCAGCCCAATGGGTACGTTACGATAAAGGGCGTACAAAATTCTGGGAGATTGGAAACGAGAATGCCGGCCCCTGGGAAGCCGGGTGGATGATTGATACAAGTATCAATGAAGATGGGCAGCCTAAAATTATTACCGGGCAGCTTTATGGTCAACATTTTAAAGTGTTTGCCGATTCAATGAGGGCAGCAGCGGTTGAGGTGGGCGCTATAATATATATTGGCGCACAGATATTGCATTATGATGGTACAACAAGCTGGAATTCGGTGGATAAGGCCTGGAATGCAGGAGTTTTTAACGAAGTTGGCGATGCTGTCGATTTCTACGTTATGCACAATTATTTTGGGACTGGCCCAACCGTGGATAAATTATTACCGGCTGCAACAACCGAGCCTATGAAAAATATTAATTTTATCCAGCAGGATATTGTTAACAAACAGGCTTTTTCAAAACCAGTAGCCCTGACTGAGTATAATATGGATAATAATAAAGCCGGTGCAACCATGGGACATTCATACATCAATGGAATGCAGGCCACTATCCTGTTTAATGAATTAATAAAGAATAATTTTGGACTAGGGGCAAGGTGGTTGCTTGCCTCAGGTGACGATGGTATGTTTTATCAGGGCAATAATAGCAGTTTATTGTGGCAGCCACGTCCAGACTTTTATTATGCTTATTATCAGCAGAAGTTTACCGGCGATCATGCAATTTCTGCAACCTCCGACAATTCCAACATTTTGGCCTATGCTTCCAGATTTGCTTCCGGCGAAACCGGGGTTGTGATTGTAAATAAAGGAAAAACTGCCCAGGTTGTAAAAATAGATACAACGGATATAAGTGTTGGAAATAAGTATTATGCCTACACCTTGACCGGCGGCACTGATAATATTGATTCCTCTTTATATGTATCCGTAAACAGTGTTAATCCGACCGGAACACAATGGGGACCACGCGAGAACCTGGAGACAATTCCTGCCGATGCCTATACCACAGATAGCACTATAATAATGAATTGTCCCGGATTATCGGTTCAGTTTGTTATGCTTGATACAGAAAACTCAACTTCAATTAAAACCCAACAGGAAGATAAATTTGCGGTTACCAATTACCCCAACCCATTTTCTGCCACTTCAATCATTCAATTTCAAACAACTTCAGCCGGACTTGTTTCTTTAGAAGTTTTTGACCAAATGGGCCGGAAGATTTCTACTTTGATAAACCAGGAATTACCTTCAGGAAACCATACTGTTAATTTCGATGGCAGTTTATTATCCGATGGAGTGTATTTCTATAAATTAAGAATTGGATATTATGTGACAACCAGAAAAATGATTCTTTTAAGATAAACAGTGATGTTAAATATAATTGCCTTTAACAGAGTGATTTGTTGTAATTAAATAGTTGCCTAAAAGAAGATATTAATTTATGAAGCTTAAACATCCTTTATTGTCATTCGTATTGACGATTTTTATGGTGGGTTCCTTTGGCAATGCCATCGGCCAAACAACCTATAAAAACCCGATCATAACCGGTATGAACCCCGACCCAAGCATTTGCAGAGTTGGAGATGATTTTTATCTGGTGACCTCTACTTTTGAGTTTTATCCAGGGCTACCGATTTATAAAAGCAAGGATTTGATTAATTGGAAAATGATAGGCTACGCATTGGATAGGCCAGGCAATTGCCCATTGGGCGGGGCAGGTTCTTCGGGTGGAAATTATGCACCCGCCCTGCGTTACAACAAGGGCACTTTCTATGTTACCTGCACCAATTACGGCGGGCGTGGTACTCAGGGGGCGTTCTATGTAACGGCAACAAATCCTGCCGGTCCGTGGTCGGAACCCGTGTGGGTGGGCAACTGGAACGTTGACCCTTCCATCCTGTTTGCCAACGATAGTATGTACTGGGTAAGTCCTGATAATCATGGGAGTTTCATGGTTGGAACTTTCAATCCGGAATCAAAACAATTCATCAAACCTTTAAAGTTGATAGCTGCTGGCTTAGGCGGCTCTGCTCCCGAAGGCCCGCACATGTACAAAATAAACGGTTACTACTACCTGATGTCAGCCGAAGGGGGTACAGGATATGAGCACCGGGAAGTGATCCAACGGAGCAAATCGCCGTATGGACCTTTTGAACCCAGCCCTTACAATCCGGTGATATCGAATATGAATTATCCTGAAAGCCCTTTTCAGGCATTAGGACATGCCGATTTGGTGCAACTTCCCGACAGCACATGGTGGCTGGTGTGCCTGGGCATAAGGCCAAAAGGAGGAAAGTTTCATCATCTTGGGCGCGAAACTTTTTTGGTACCCATAATTTGGGACAAAAATGGCTGGCCAAAAGGTGGTACAAATGG
>Ga0172379_10007667_pt1 | contig 13916 bp, 11 predicted proteins | sample GrowelOW334metaG_FD_119756 | JGI IMG/M metagenome (GOLD analysis project Ga0172379, IMG submission 119756) | Groundwater microbial communities from an aquifer near a municipal landfill in Southern Ontario, Canada - Groundwater well OW334 metaG | ecosystem: Environmental > Aquatic > Deep... | reverse complement strand
TATTATACCAAAAACCGGTTAGTATCGCTCTTCTTTTCAGCGCTACTAACCGGCTTTCCTTGGTTTTGTGTTTTGTATTCTTTTGTATCGTTATTGCGCTACGGCTTTTTACACAGCCCCTTTGTGTTATTATTATGAATTTTCTTTGCGTCTCTAAGCAGCGTATAATTCTTTCCCCTCGGCTATATAGTGAGCTATTGTTTGTGTTCTTTGCTCATATTCCTCCGGTGTTAACGTAAACAGATCTATGGGAATCTGATATTTGTGAATCGCGCCCATCAACGCATGCTTTTTAAGCAATGCTCGCGATTCGCTACCCACATTACCAAAACTTACAGACACAACAGCAAAATCCAAATCGCTGTCTTCATTCATCGAATTTCGTACAGCCGAACCAAACAAAATCAATTTGCCGACCCGGACTCCGGATTCTTCAAGTTGTCTTCGGATATATTCTGCAATTTCTGCAATTCTTTCTTGCAACATAATAATACTTCCTTGCTGTTTTTGAACATTTCTGCAGCGCTTTCGCCAGTATACTTTTTTGCCATTTCACGCAAAACTTCCGGATATCTGGTCGGAATACTCAACTCATTGATATTGTAAACAAAATCGGAGATGTTTTTTTCGAAATCACAATTTATTTTTTCAAGAAAGAAAAGTAAGTTATGACTTTTGGGCGGAACTGCATCATATTTTGCAGTGTATAAGCCTTTCAAAGCTTTTTCTAAGGCCAGATGGCACATAAACACCGCGTAAATATAACGCCTGCCATCCAGCAAACACTTTGCAGTTTCAATATCATATTCCGCTTGATCGAACCACTCAGTTGGTATCTTGATACTCACGATGACTACCTCAAATTTTATCTCACGTACATTCTAACACCGTCGCACAATGCGAGCAAACAAAAAACCTTTGGTTGCCGGAAAATTCCGGCAACCAAAGGTTTTTTCCAGATAACTGGATAAATCAGTTTTTAGTAAGCCGCAATTACGTCGATTTCGACGAATACATCGCGCGGCAAACGGGCAACTTCTACACAGAAGCGCGCCGGTGGGTTTTCCGGAAAGTACTCGCCGTAAATTGCATTGATTTTCGCAAAATCGTTCATGTCTTTGATAAATACGCCGCATTTTACCACGTTGGCAAAAGTACAGCCGGCCTCGGTCAAAATCGCCTTCAGACTTTCCATTACCCGGCGGGTCTGGGCTTCAACGCCACCTTCGACGATTTGCATAGTTGCCGGATCAAACGGCACCTGACCGCTTACGAACAGGAATCCGTTGGCTTTCACTGCCTGAGAATAAGGTCCGATCGCTGCCGGGGCGCCTTGGGAATTGATAATTTGTTTCATGTTGCCTCCTGAATTATTTTCTGTTATTACCGACTCATTGGTATCTTTGGCTGCAGCACTTACCGACAATAATGTCATTAAAATTGTCACTGCCAAAAAAATAATAGTGGTTCTCTTCAAAACCTCACCTGCTGTCTGCTTCTTTTAGTAAATCCAGCAAACCTCCGAGATTATCAACAATGACATCCGGCTTAATGCTCGAACTATCGGCAATTTCGATAGTTGTCTCACCGCTCAATACGAGTATTCCGGTAATTCCGGCATTCTTCGCCATGGCAACGTCCGTGTATATCCGGTCGCCTACCATCGCCATCTCTGACTGCGGTTTGCTTTTTTTCAGTTGAAGCGCTTCGATAATTTCCCGATTTGGTTTACCGATGATTTTTGGAACTACTCCGCCGGTCGATGCCTTAATCAGCTCAATCATCGCGCCGACATCAGGAATATAGCCGGTACGGTCAGCAACCGGACAATTAATATCCGGATGCGTCGCAATATATTCTACGCCTTCGCGAATCAAATGGCAAGCCTCGACTAACTTTGCGTATGACAGCGTCATATCAAACCCTAATACTACAAAATCCGGCTTGTCAGCGGTCAAAACAAATCCCGCCTTAGTAAACTCGCGCTCCAAATTTTCGGTACCGAGTAAAAAAATTCGCGCACCGGATTTCCGTTTTTTTAAGTAAATCGCCGTAGCCTCACCGCTGGTAAGAACATCCGCCGCCACCGCCGCTACACCGATACGGGTAAGTTTTTCTACATAGGCCTGGCTGTCTTTGGATGAGTTATTGGTCAGGAAAATATACTCACGCCCGGTATCACGCAGGTATTGCAAAAATTCCAGCGCCCCCGGTAACAGATTGTCACCAAGATATACTGTTCCGTCCATATCTAACGCAAAACACCGCAACGCTTTTATCTGCGCCAATTCTTTATTGCAAATCCGCATCTTCAATACACTCACAATACAATTTTTTCCGGTTTCTTCTCGGCCGCTGACAGAAAACTATAATGCAAATAACCCTGAATCGCACAACCGTTAGCAAAATCGTTGCCGTCTTCCGAACGGCTGTTGGTTTTAATCGCCTTGACAAACCGTTCGTAGTTATTTGGTGTCCGCTTGCATTTAACCGTTTTCCAAATATTTTTATCAATATTTTTGCCACTGCAAATACGATACTCATCATAAGCTTTATCTAAATCTATTTCAATCGCACCTTTGCTGCAATACACGCGGCAACGCAAACTATTGCTCTGGCCGATACAGCCGTGTGAAACATGAATAACCCCCACACCACCGCCGCCAAACTCAACGTGGCTGACAAAACTGTTGTTGCAATCCAGGGCATATTTTTTACCACAAACTTCATAACCCGGCTCGCGGTCTTTCGAATGGGTATATAACCGGGTTGAAATGTCGACAATTTTTTCATTGGTCAGCAGACAGGTCAAATCAAAAATATGACAACCGATATCGCCCAGCGCACCGGCGCCGCCTTGATCTGACGACAACCGCCACAACATCCAGTCTGCATCATGCCAGTCGCCCCACGCCTTGCTCTTGAGCCAGGACTGCAGATAGCTGGCTTCAACATGCAGCACTTGACCGAGTACGCCGCTGCGAATTATTTCAGCCGCTTTTTGTAAACCGCTGGAATTCCGGTAAGAAAAATTAACCATATTTACTACGTCGGACTTAACTGCTAAATCACGCATCTCGACCGCCTGTTCAAGCGTTTCCGCCAGCGGTTTTTCGCTCAACAGATTAATTTTGCGTTTCAATATTTCCATAGCTACCGGGTAATGGGCGCGGTCACTGGTAACATTGGTTACGCCTTCCAGTTTCTCGTTATCAAGCATTTCTTTGTAATCACCGTAAAATTTCTTTATGCCAAATTTCTTGGCAAAAGTTTCGGCGCGACGAATATCCATATCGGCACAGGCGGTAATTTTCACCCCGCGGATTTTCTGTAGATGTTCGGCGTGTGATCCCGCCATTCCGCCGGTACCAATTATTGCAATTTTTATCATAGCTAATCTCCAACAAAATAATACCTACATTTAACAACAGTTGCGTTTTTTTTTCAAGAAAAAACCGTTTTTTTATTACTGCTTGCTAATTTGCGTTTAGCCGTTTATCATTTATGCATCAAAGACGGGTTTTACAAGAAAGCGGGCATCTATGAAAAACAAGTTCAGTTTCGCGGTATTTGTGCTGCTAGGCGCAATCGTTTTTTGGGCATCGGCGTTCGCCGGCATTCGCGCCGGGTTGCAACATTTTTCACCGACCAGCGTGGCGCTCGGACGCTTTATTGTGGCCTCGCTCATTTTTGCCGCAGTTGCGTTTGTCCGCGGCATAAAATTACCTAAAGGCCGTGATCTGTTAACCGTTGCTTTTTGGGGCGGGTTTTTAAGTATTTCAGTTTATCATTTTTGTTTAAACACCGGTGAAGAAACTGTCCAAGCCGGCGTTGCCAGTGTTATTGTTTCGTTGTCACCCATTCTCATCGCAATATCGGCACGGTTTTTGCTTGGCGAGCGATTACGCTGGATACAGCGTATCGGCATTGGCATATCATTTATTGGTGTAATTTTGTTATCTGCCGGTGACTACCGATTTGACATCGGGATATTATATATTTTCATCGCAACCATCGCCGCGTCCTGTTATACAGTTATTCAGAAAAAATTACTGGCAAAATACCGGGCAATCGACCTAACCGCCTGTTGTATGTGGTTTGGAACATTGTTTTTGCTTCCCTACACCCCGCTACTAATTCGTGAACTTGAAACCAATACCGTCCTATCGTTTTTGCCAATCATCTGGCTGGGCATTTTCCCATCAGCATTGGCATATACAATGTGGGCCTATTCATTGAGACGTTTCACCGCCAACCAATGTGCCTCAACATTATATCTGTCGCCGATTCTGGCTTTTGTAATTGCCTGGTTGTGGTTAGGCGAATTACCAACCTGTCAGAATCTTATTGGCGGCGCGGTTATTATCATTGGAATAGCACTGGTAAACAAAAAACGCAGCCAGCCAAATAAGCACGTTTGTGACTAAAACACTTATTTCAAAGCATAAACCAGTTAAACTATGCAATTTTTTAAATATATATGATATAATTTCATTTGCAAAAAAAGTGCAACATAGCATTTGAATGAGGGAGAAACGATGCAGCAGAATATCAAATCTGGAAGAATGCGACGGAAATCCATTGTAGCCATCGTGGCTATTATTTTATTGGGTGTCATCACCTGGTTTTATTTTGGACGGAGTCACGCACCACAGGCGAACCTTGACATTCCTGAAGTCAAAGTTATGAAGGTTATCGTCCAGGATACGCCGATAATCTATACTTATGCCGGGCAAGTTTACGCCCGTGACAGCGTTGATTTACGTGCTAACGTCACCGGACGGATTGTCGAAAAACTATTTAAGGGCGGCGACTATGTAGAAAAAGGCCAACCTTTATATCGTATCGACCGGCGTATTTATGAAACCGCTGTTTTGAATGCCGAAGCGCAATTGGCACAAGCGCAAGTAACGCTAAGCAATATTCATGAAGACACCTTGCGCAACCAGCAGCTTGGCCAGAACGGCGCGATATCAAAACAAACACTGGATACACAAATTGCCTCCGAAGGCGAACAAACTGCTGTCGTTGAGGCATATCGGGCTAAATTGCAGCAGGCAAAAAATGATTTGAACGACACCGTGGTCGTTGCTCCGATTAGCGGCAGAGTTGCTGTCAATGAAATAAGTACCGGCAACTATGTTCAGGCCGGTGCAACCACCTTGACTACTGTTTCGTCGCTTGAACCGGTCTATGTTCAATTCAGTATGAGTGAAAACGAATATTTGCGACTCAATAAAGAACGTAACGAAGGAAAAATGGGTAACTGGGGCGACCATGTACGTATCAAACTCAGCTCCGGCGGCAATTATCCTCTGGATGGAAAAGTTGTTGAGACTGACTCGCAAATGGCGCAAAACAGCGGCGCACTAGTTTTGAAAGCTGAATTTGCCAATCCGAAAAAAATGTTGTTGCCAGGAATGTTTGCCAAAGTTGAGGTTACCGGCGAAGTTCGTAAAAATGCTATGCTGATTCCCCAACGAGCGGTGCAGCAAATACTCGACAAAACCTTTGTTATGACGATTTCGGCCGACAACAAAGTGCAAAGCCGGCCAATTATTCTTGGCATAAAAATCGGAAACCTGTGGATGGTGGAAAGCGGTTTGCAGCCAACCGACACTGTTATTGTTGAAGGCTTACTCAAAGCGCGTCCGGATATGACTGTAAAAACGATAACAATGAGTTTAAAAGAATTGGACAATAGTTTGAAAGCAGGGAATTGATAGATGGCAAAATTTTTTATCAACCGTCCGGTTTTTGCTATAGTATTGTCAATCATCATTTCGCTTGCCGGACTTATTGCATTGACTCAGCTGCCAATCGCGCAATATCCACAGATAGCTCCACCAACAGTTACCGTTAGCGCTTTATATATGGGCGCTAATGCCGAGATTGTCGACACTACTGTTGCTCAGGTAATTGAACAGCAAGTAAACGGTATCGAGGGAATGACTTCGATGTCTTCGCTCAGCACCGATTCGGGCAGTTACTCTTTGACAGTACAATTTGCCCCTGAAGTTAATGCCGACATGGCAACCGTTCAGGTACAAAACCGCGTGGCTCAGGCAGTCTCGTCGCTGCCACAAGAAGTGCAGCAAACCGGTGTTACCACGGAAAAATCATCGCAAGATATTGCCATGGTTTTTGCACTTTATTCACCCAACGACAGTTATGACTTAAAATTTCTTAAAAACTATGCCAGCATTTATGTGGTTGATGCCATAAAGCGGGTCAAGGGCGTAGGTTCAGTAATGGAGTTCGGCTCCGATTACGCCATGCGGGTGTGGTTGAAACCGGATAGAATGTTACAACTCGGGCTGACTGTAGGTGAAGTCTACGATTCGGTTACTCAACAAAACGTGCAGGCTCCGGCAGGCGCTATCGGTATGCAACCGGGTGCGCCAAATCAGGAATTTCAGTATGCAGCACGTACCAAAGGCCGGTTGGTTGACAAACTCGAATTTGAAAACATCATCGTGCGCACTAACCCCAATGGTTCATTTGTCCGCATGAAAGATATTGCAAAAGTTGAACTTGGCAACAGAACTTATGCCATTCAACCTAAAATGGACGGACACACCGTTGCCGGATTTTCCATTTTGCTGACCAGCGATGCGAATGCTTTGGAAACCATCAGCAACGTAAAAGCAGTAATGGCTGATGCCGAGAAACATTTCCCGGCCGACATGAAATCAAAAATAATTATCGATTCCAGTAATTTCGTGCGCGAATCAGTCAAGGAAGTTGTCGAAACTTTAGCAATCGCTTTTTTGCTGGTGCTGATTGTAGTTTTTATCTTCTTACATAGTTGGCGGGCAACACTCATTCCGATGCTGGCCATACCAGTTTCGCTTATTGGAACATTAGGCGCTTTCCTGATACTTGGTTTTTCAATCAACACCCTTACGCTTTTTGCGATGGTACTGGCGATTGGACTGGTGGTAGATGACGCAATCGTGGTCGTGGAGGCGGTTGAACATCACATTCGCCATTCAGGATTAGGCCCAAAAGAAGCCGCGTTAAGAGCCATGGAAGAAGTATCGGCGCCGATTATTGCCATAGCTTTCGTGTTGGCGTCAGTATTTATCCCCGTCGCGTTCCTCGGTGGCACAACCGGTATTCTGTACCGGCAATTTGCGTTAACGATTGCCGTTTCTATGGCGCTGTCAGCGGTGGTCGCACTATCGCTCACGCCTGCACTTTGCTCGATGTTGTTGAAACCGTATGACGCCAATGCGGCAAAAGGTTGGTTAGGCCGATTTTTTGACGGATTCAACAGATTTTTTGACACACTAATAGAAAAATATGGCCAATGGGTAATTAAAACCATAAAATTTGCCAAACTAGGCCTTGTTTTTCTGCTGATCGTGGTTATCGGCGTAGTGGTTCTCAACAAACTTGTTCCGGCAAGTTTCGTGCCTGATGAAGATCAAGGTTATTTGGTTGGATCACTTACATTGCCGGAAGCGGCTAATACTTCCCGGACGAATAAAGTCCTCGATACTGTATCGAATCAGATCAATAAGCTTCCGGGTGTCGATACTGCCCTTTCCATCGGTGGTTATGATGTATTAAGCAGTGGTCAGAAATCAAGCGGTGGAACAATATTTATCGGATTAAATCCTTGGCATGATCGTACAAATGCGCAAACACAAGTTGGATCGATTATTTCCGAAATAAACATGATGGACAGCACCACCTATCAAGGCCGGTTGATGGCGTTCCCGCCACCCGCACTGCCGGGTATGGGCTCAATTGGCGGATTATCGCTGATGTTGGAAAACACCGGCGGCGATACGCTGGCTGGTATGCAGACGGTTCTTGCGGCCTTTCTCCAGGAGGCCCGCAAATGTCCGGAAATCGGCATGGTCTATTCAACTTTTCAAACGAACACCCCAAGCTATGAGTTTGAAATTGACCGCGACAAAGTTAACAGTTTGAATTTGCCGATGAACGCCGTGTTTATGACAATGCAGGCCTATCTGGGTGGATTCGAAATAAACGATTTCACCTTGTTTGACCGAAATTACAAAGTAGTTATGCAAGCCGAACCGGAATTCCGCAGTGATATTGATGCGACACGGTTCTTCTTTATTCGCAACAGTGCCGGCGGACTGGTATCGTTGGATACATTGTTAAAAGCCAAACAAATCAATGCTCCGTCAATGGTCAGCCGCTATAACGGCTCCCGCTCAATGCCGGTAAACGCAAACCCTGCGCCCGGCTACAGCACTGGACAGGCAATGGCGGCACTCGAACAAGCCGCCGCCAAAACTCTTACTGGATCATATACCTATGTGTGGGCTGGCCAGAGTCGCGAAGAAAAAGAGGCCGGCAACCAAACGGCGGTAATTTTCACACTGGCAATAGTTTTCGTGTTCCTTTGCCTTGCAGCCTTATACGAAAGTTGGAGTGTACCATTCGCGGTACTACTGAGTGTTCCAACCGGAATTTTGGGTGCGTTCGCGTTTCAATATATGCGAAACTTCGAGAACTGCATCTATATGCAGATCGGCCTGATAATGCTTGTAGGTTTGGCGGCCAAAAATGCAATCCTGATTGTCGAATTTGCCAAAATCCGGGTTGACAAAGGAATGCCGGCAATTGAAGCCGCTATTGAAAGTTCGAAGCTGCGTTTGCGGCCAATATTGATGACCTCATTGGCGTTCATCATCGGTTGCGTTCCGTTGATGGTGGCAACCGGCGCCGGTTCGGCAGCACGCTCGGCTATGGGAACAGCCGTTGTTGGCGGGATGTTGTTCGCGACCGCGATGGGGATTTTCCTGATACCGTTGCTGTTTGTGGTAATAGAACGAATTAACGCATTTTTCAGCAAAAAGAAATAAGCTAACAAAAAGGCGGTCTTGAATTCAATCGAATTCAAGACCGCTTTTTTTAGTGTTTACTCAAAATACGCTTCACGCAGCAGCACCAGCTCGGTCGGATCATAAATTATGCCCTTAACCCGCGGTGATCGTAGCGTTCCCGTCTGATCAAAGTATATCGGCGCAACCGGCATGTCTTTGATTAGCATTGCTTCGGCTTGTTTCATCGCTGCAAAACGCACCGCACCGTCAGTCGAGGTGATCGCAGTATTGATCAGCATATCATAAGCGTCATTGCTATACCGCGAACGGTTCTGACCATTGCCGGTTACAAAAATATTCAGGAATGTCAGCGGGTCGGGATAATCACCGTACCAACCGCAGCGGGCAATCTGATAATCCATTTTTTGCACGGTTTGAACATACACCTTAAATTCCTGATTGGTCATCTCGATGTCAATGCCAAGATTCTTCTTCCACATTTCCTGCATAATTTCGGCGATTTGTTTATTTGTTTCAGTAGTGTGATACAAATACTGCAACTTGGGAAAACCTTTGCCATCGGGATAGCCCGCCCCGGCTAGCAGCTTTTTCGCCCGCTGCACATCTTCGGAAAATAGCGCGCCGTTTTCCGCACGGAAATCTTTACCGGTACTCGTATCCAGACAACCATGGGACACCATGGCAAACGCCGGCTGCATCGCCCCGGTTTGACTGATAGCACAGATTTTTTGCCGGTCCAGCGCCAGCGCTAATGCTTCACGCACCCGGACATCATCCAATGGCTTTACTGCCCGGTTAAAAGAAATGTAATAAGTATATAACAACGGATACTTGATATATTCGCCGCTGGCAATCAATTTTTTTGCTTCGCTTGAAGGGAAGCCGGCTTCAGAAGCGTCCAGTTTTCCACTCTGAAACATTGTCAGCGCCGTCTGCTTGTTCTCGATAATCGCGGCATCAACTTTCTCCATTTTGACAACAGCTTTGTTCCAATAATTCGGATTTTTCTTGAAGCTGATTTTCGAATTATGTTTCCACTCAGTTAACAAAAATGGCCCATTGCTATCGTATTTGCTAATGTCATCGCTCCATTTCGGATTGCCTTGCGCGAGCTTGCTGTTGACCGGCAAATATTTGCTATTTGTACCGACAATGTATAACCAAAACGGTAACGCGGCATTCAATGTCACCACCAGCGTCCGGTCATCAATCGCTTTAACTCCAACCTGCCCGGCAGTGCCGGTACCTTTATTATAATTTTCTGCGCCCTTGATGAAATATAATGTCTCTGTGTAATTACTGCCGGTTTTCGGATCAAGGGTTGATTTCCAAGTCCATTCGAAATCGTGCGCCGAGAGCGGATCACCATTCCCCCATTTTAAGCCGTCACGCAAATGAAAGGTGTAAGTCGTTCCGTCGGCGGATACGTCCCAAGTTTCGGCCGCGGCCGGTACTATTTCACCTTTAGCGTTTTCCGTTACCAATCCTTCAAACAGTTGAAACAGAATCAATCCTTCGGGTGTGCCTTCGGATTTTCGCGGATCGAGCGTTCCCGGCTCATTGCTCACCGCCCAGCGCAACAGTGTATCATCACTTTTTTTGCCGCAGCCCCCGGCTGCAGTCATAACTAACCCGAGCACAACCAGCGTCAGCAGTAAAATAGTCTTATTTATCATAGCTCCTCCAAAATTAAACACATATACAAATTCATTGCGCCATCAACTTTCAGCCCAGCGTTATTCTGAAAGTATTATTCTACACAATACCAGTAATCACCTGTCCGCGCAATGATTTTTTTTACTTTTGCCAAAATGCTGTAAACAGATTATAATTGTGAAGCAAAATTATTGATAAGGATGGACAACTTTGAAAAAAGAAGATATTAGCGCACTCATCGCCAAGGAACTGGCAATTCGTATTAATCAGGTCGAAGCGGTAATCGGACTACTCGACGAAGGAAATACTATGCCATTTATCGCACGTTACCGCAAAGAGGCCACCGGCGAGTTAGACGAAACGCAAATCCGCACTTGTGAAGAGCGCTTGCAATATTTGCGCAATTTCATCAAACGTCAGGAAGAAATTATTGCGTCAATTGAAGAACAAGGAAAAATGACCGATGAATTATTGCTACAAATAAATGCCTGCACAAAATTGATTGAATTAGAAGATCTCTATCTGCCGTATAAACAAAAAAAACGTACCCGCGCCATTATTGCTCGCGAACGCGGTTTGGAGCCCTTTGCTTTGACTATGCTGGCTCAGGAAATCACCACTGGCGACATCGTTTCCCTGGCAGAACCATATATAAATCCGGAACTTGGTGTAAACAGTGCTGAGGATGCTATTCAAGGCGCAATGGATATAATCGCCGAAACGATTTCCGACAACGCCAACTTCCGCTCACTGCTGCGCGACTATTTATGGCAGCACGGTCTGATTACCGCCGAAATGACTGTTGCCGAGGACCTTGGCAAAGATTTTCTCAATTACAAAGAATTTAGCGAACCGCTAAAGCAAATTCCCTCGCACCGGATTTTGGCGATTAACCGCGGTGAAACCAAGGAAATGCTTAAACTGAAAATTTCCACAGCACATGAAACCTTGATTGAATTACTCTGCAATAAATCGATACTCCGTCCGTCAATATTCGAAACAACCATCCGCGAAGCTATTGCTGACGCTTATAAGCGTTTGATTTTTCCGGCGCTGGAAAGAGAAATTCGCAGTGCATTAACCGACAAAGCTGAAGCCCAGGCAATAAATGTGTTTTCACGCAACCTGCGGCAACTGCTGCTGCAAGCGCCACTGTCTGGTCATTCAATAATCGGCCTGGATCCTGGTTATCGTACCGGTTGCAAGGTCGCCGTCATTAATCCGCAAGGCGCTGTCTTAGCGTATGACACCATCTATGTAACCATGAGCGACGATGCAAAAACTTCGGCTAAAGCCAAAGTCCTCAAATTAATTGCCCAGTTCGGCGTCAGCCTGATTACTATCGGTAATGGAACAGCATCGTTTGAAACTGAGCAATTTGTCAGCGAATGTATCGCTGAATGTCCGACAACATTACATTATTTAATCGTTAACGAAGCCGGTGCATCAGTATATTCGGCATCAGTGCTTGCCAAAGAAGAATTGCCCGATTTGGATGTCTCGATTCGCGGCGCAGTTTCAATCGCCCGACGTATTCAGGACCCGTTGGCGGAGTTGGTAAAAATCGATCCAAAGTCCATCGGCGTTGGTCAATATCAACACGATGTCAACCAAAAAGAACTGGCACAGAGTTTGCAGGCAGTCGTTGAGTCGAGCGTTAACCATGTCGGTGTTGAATTAAACACCGCATCATCGGCGTTGCTGTCTTATGTTTCCGGAATCAATTCCGCTGTAGCCAAGAATATCGTTAAATTCCGCACTGAAAACGGCTCGTTCTCTGAACGTAAACAGTTGTTGAAAGTTGCCCGGTTGGGTCCGGCAGCTTTCGTACAGTGCGCGGGATTTCTAAGAGTTGCGTCATCCGGTAATCCGCTTGATAACACCTCAGTGCATCCGGAATCTTATAAGCTTGCCGAAACAATATTAGTTGAATTGGGTTATAGCTTAAAAGATTTGAAAAATAAAGACAAAATTACTGCCATTCAGCAGGCTGCTACTGGCGCTGAGGCCAAAATTATCGCCGACAAACTGGCAGCTGGTGAACCAACAGTGCGCGACATTCTGCAGTCATTTTCCAAACCCGGCCGTGATCCGCGCGAAGATATGCCGGCACCGCAGCCGCGCAAAAATATCACTAATCTAAGTGATATTCAAACCGGCTCGCTGGTTACCGGCACTGTTCACAACATTACCGATTTTGGTGTATTCGTGGACATCGGCGTTAAAATCAACGGGCTGATTCACAAGAGTGAACTGTCTTATAAGCGCTTTAATCACGCCTTAGACATTGTCAGCATCGGTGACATCGTTGAATGCCTGGTTCTTGGTGTCGATGAGGCGCGCAAACGTATCGCACTCAGCCTGAAGCAGGCTCGTGAAACCAAACCGGCACAACAACAACCAAACCGCGATAATCGCAATTTTCAACCACGTCCAATCAACAACAATCAACCGCTAAAACCCGCCGAACCTAAGCAGACCGATTTCAGCGCGTTGCTAAGTAAATTCGGCAAAAAGTAATTTGATTGGTAAATAATAATAGCCCGGTGTGAGCGTGGCGCTCATACCGGGCTATTATTGTAATTAGTTCAAAACTAAATTGCTGTATTTTGTGCAACGGTTACCGTAAATTGCGTACCGGCCTTCACAGTCGCCTCATCACCATTAATAAACCAACCCCAAATTATTCCGAAAGGCAAAATAACTATGCTGACAATAGACAGCACCATATTACTCGACCCTTGCACAGAATTAGAATACTGTATCGGAATAGTTTTGTCTCCAAGTAAAATGTAAGTACCTGTATAAATAATTTCACCCGGCCGCCCGATGCTCGTCGCGTGTTGTGATTGTAAGATATTTAACGTACCGCCAGTTCCTCTGGGAATTGCAACAACCCCATTGACAATTACATCTTGGCTTGTCGTAAACCGAATCAATTGACCGCTCTTGTCATTCGAACCATAGGAAGAAATATCAGTAGCGAGCGTACAATAAACTGGCGTTCCGGCATTCAAGGTACCGGCAGCTGCAATAGTTGATGAATATCCGGAGAAAACTGCCACAAAAACAAACATCAGCACAAACATCATAAAACTAAGTTTTTTTATCATTTTTCCCTCCACTTCTTACGGCATTATACCACAATCACGGAACGAATTAGCTGTTTGAAATAAAAAAAAGCACACTTCTTATTGAAGTGTGCTTTTTTAGAAACCGGCAGCGACATACTCTCCCGGGCCGTTACCAGCCAAGTACCATCAGCGCAAGAGGGCTTAACTACTGTGTTCGGAATGGGAACAGGTGGAGCCCCTCCGCCTAACCACCGGATATCCTCAGTGCTTTACGCCCTGAAAACTGGATAGAGAAAATGTGATAAACATCGAGTAAATGTTTGAGATTTGTATTCGAGCGCTTGATAAGTCAAGCCCT
>Ga0172379_10007666_pt1 | contig 13916 bp, 12 predicted proteins | sample GrowelOW334metaG_FD_119756 | JGI IMG/M metagenome (GOLD analysis project Ga0172379, IMG submission 119756) | Groundwater microbial communities from an aquifer near a municipal landfill in Southern Ontario, Canada - Groundwater well OW334 metaG | ecosystem: Environmental > Aquatic > Deep... | reverse complement strand
GCGCCGGTCCCAAGCAGGCGATTTTTGCAAAGGAGCAGCGCAAATGCACTATGAGAAGAAGGTGATGTTGGATGAGATACTTCTCCAGCCCTCGTTTTTGAAGGAAAACGGAAGGCCGATATTGGAGAATCTTGCGAAGAGTCTCGAAATGCACGACATCAGCAAGGTCAAGCATGTCTATATTCTTGGTTGCGGGGATTCCTACTATTCCGCGCTGGCGAACAGAATGTCGCTCATGGAGCTGACCGGGCTTTATGTGGAATCGATCGAAGCGCTGGAGTTCTCCCGATATGTCGTGAACCACATGCCCGAGGGTTCAGCAGTTATTGGTGTCTCGAATTCCGGAACGGTGTCGAGGACGATCGAGGGCGTGAAGAGAGCCAGGGAAAAGGGCGCGCTCACCTTCGCGATTACGACGAGCAAGACGGCGCCTTTGGCTCAGGCTGTAGATATTCCCCTTATCGTCAATTCCCCTCCAAACATCAAGGAGCGCCCCGATGGACCTCCCGTCGTCACGCCGGGATCGGTAACGTACATAGCCAGCCTTCTCGGTGTTTACTGCGTCGGCATCGCCTTCGGCAGGAAGCTCGGCCGCCTTACCGAGAAAAATGTCCAGGAGAGGCTTGCCGAGCTCGATGAACTCTCCGCGAATGTTCTCGAAACGATCAAGTCGCTCGATTCGGTCACTCGCGACTACGCCGAAAAATTGCCCCTTGGAAAACGGCTGATGATTCTCGGCGGCGGGCCGAACTATGCCACCGCTTTCTTCTGCGTCGCCAAGCTGTTCGAATCTCTGCGACAGCCAGCCTCCGCCGTGGAGATGGAAGAGTGGGCACATGAGGAGTATTTCGTTTCCGACAAGGACGCTTCAGTCTTCGTTATCGTTCCGCCGGGTGAGTCGAGAGACAGAGCCTTGGAACAGATGCGCGCGGCCCGCGATATGGGCGCTGAAGTGATAGCCGTCTGCGCCGAATCGGACACCGAAATGGAAAAACATGCCGATATCCTTTTCCGCATCAAGGGAAAGGTGAGAGAAGAGCTCACTCCCTTTATCTATTGCGTTCCCTTCCAGCTTTTCTCCTGCTACCTATCGTCGGCTCGCGGCAAGTTTTTCCTCGGTTTTGACGATCCGAAGCGCCGCGAGGTGAATTTCCGCCAAATCTTCAATTCGCAGACCAAGAATCTGCAGGGTGAAAAATGAGCAAAATCCTCGACCGGATGCACGCCGGAGAAAAAATTTCCATTGGGATGGTCCAGCTCACCGCATTGCCGGGGGGCTCGACGTATACTGGAGAAAGCTTGAGAGCCATGATCGAGGCTGCTATCGACGAAGCGAAAGCTTTGGAGAAGGCGGGGTTCGATTCTATTATGATCCAGAACCTGGGCGATTTGCCGGTGAGCCATAAAGTGAGCGCGCCCCAGCTCGCCTGGGCATCCAGAATAGTCTTCGAGGTGGCGAACAGCGTATCGATTCCGATTGGGCTGAATTTCATGGAAAACGACGCCGAAGCCATGCTTTCATTGGCCAGCGCCGCTGCTCTCGATTTCGTGCGGCTCAAGGTGTTCATTGGCGTCATGGTGACTCCCTTCGGACTTGTGGAGGGCTGCGCCCACGATGCGAATAAAACGCGCAATCTCCTGAACGCGGCACATATCGCGATGTTCGCCGATGTGCATGACAGGACAGGCATCAATCTCGGTGGCCGCGATATCGATCCCGACATAAGGGAAGCCATCGATCTAGGCCATGCCGATGGGCTCGTGCTCACGGGCAAGGATTACGACGAATCGATGCGCTTCATCGGGGCGTCCAAGAAAAAATTTCCGCGAATCCCTGTCGTGCTCGGCGGCAGCTGCAACGAGGAAAATCTCGCCCAAACCTTGAAATTGGCAGACGGCGTGATTATCTCAAGCGCTCTCAAGGATACGAATTCCGCCTTCGGGAAGATAAATCCCGAGAAAGCCAAAAGGTTCATGGAATTGTTCAAAATACTCGGATAGCGTCCTTCCGCGGCCGGCGATGTCCGGCTGCGCTGAAAATGTAGTGTTCAAGGAGGTACCGCGGCGTTGCTCGGGATGTCACGCATTCGCTCGGCGTCACCTGAAAGTCATGGCGTCGAACCTTGGTTCTAGTACAGGGCTTTCGAAAAATTTTCGGATTCCTTTAAGGAGGGAAGAATGAAATTTCGCAGAATGATGCATGTGGCGCTCATCGCCGCCATCATGGTAAGCTCGGTCGGCTCCGCCTGGGCCGCCTCAGGGCTCAAAGTCGCCATGATCACGTCCGAATCGGGCTTGGGCGATCGCTCCTTCAACGACATGATGTACCAGGGCATGCAGCGGGCTGAGAAAGAGCTCGGCGTCAAGGTGAACGTCATCCAGCCAAAGAGCATTTCCGAATTCAAGTCGACGCTCGCCAGGGCCGCCGAGCTCGGTTTCGACATCATCATCGGCTCTTCTTTCGACATGATCCAGCCTATGCAGGAAGTTGCCGCGCAGTATCCCAAGCAGAAATTCGGCCTCGTGGATGTCGGCGCCGATCCGATAGCGCCCAACGTCGTGAGTTCCGTGACTAAAGACTGGGAAGGCTCCTTCCTCGTCGGCGTCATCGCCGCCAAGACGACGAAAACCGGCGTCATCGGCTTCGTTGGCGGGAAGGACATTCCGATCATCCATAGGTTCTACCTCGGCTACTACTATGGCGCTAAAACCGTCAATCCCAAGATTCAAGTCCTTGAGAGCTACAGCGGCACCTTCACCGACCCCGCGGCCGGCAAGGAATACACACTCGCCCTCGTGAACAAGAAATCCGACATTAACTTCGCGGTCGCCGGAGCGACGAGCGCGGGCGTCATCGATGCCGCTAAGCAGACTAAGACCTTTGCCATCGGCGTCGATTCCAACCAGAACTACCTCGCCCCGGGCTCCGTTCTCACCTCCATGGTGAAACGCGTCGACAACCAGGCTTATGACATGATCAAGCTCGTGGTCGACGGCAAATTCAAGGGCGGCGTCGTGCTCAACTACGGACTCAAGGAAGCGGGTGTGGACTATGCCATGGACGAGTATAACAAGGGCCTCATCTCCGACGCGACCCTCAAGCTCGCCGAAGAGTATCGAAAGAAAGTCATGACCGGAGCCATCGTCGTTCCGAACTTCATGGAGCTCGCCGAAGGCCAGAAGATGGTCGGCACTCCGCCCATGCAGAATCCCTACGTAAAGTAATATACTAGCAGGTTGAAAGCTTCGAACCTCTGTCGGAACGATCCGGCAGAGGTTCATTGTGAAGGAGCATGTGATATGACCGAAGCCTTGGCGATGACGGGCATAGTCAAACGATTTGGAGCCCTCACCGCGAACGATCATGTGGATTTTTCGGCGCACAAGGGTGAAGTGCACGCGCTGGTCGGCGAAAACGGAGCCGGCAAGACGACCTTGATGAACATCCTCTATGGAGTGCTGACGCCTAACTCCGGAACGATCGATATCGATGGCAAAAGAGTCGAAATCACCAGCCCTTCAGTCGCGATCAAACTCGGTATTGGCATGGTTCATCAGCATTTTAAATTAGTTCCCTCGCTCAGCGTGGCGGAGAACATCGTGCTTGGTCATGAGCCGGGGAAACATTTTCTTCTGGATCTGGCCTTGGCGAGAAAGCAAGTGGAAGAAATCGCCACGAAAAAATTCGGCATTTCCATCGATCCCGACGCCATCGTCGCCGATTTGCCGGTAGGTCTTCAGCAGCAGGTCGAGATCATCAAAATGTTGTATCGCGAAGCGCAGATCCTCATTCTCGATGAGCCCACCGCGGTTCTCACGCCTCAGGAAACCGAAGAGCTCTTCAAGACGATACGGAAGCTGGCGAACGGGGGCAAGACAATCATCTTCATAACGCACAAGCTGAACGAAGTGATGAATGTCTCGGATCGCGTCACCGTTATGCGGCAGGGGCAGCTTGTCACGACGATCGAGACAGCCCAGACATCGGCCGTCCAGTTGGCTGAAAAAATGGTAGGCCGATCCGTGCTTTTCAGGGTGGAGAAGAAGCCTTCGGTGCCTGGCAAGGTGCTGATGGAAGTCAAATCGCTCAAAGTGGACAGCTCGCGAGGAATTGAGGCCGTGCGCGGGCTCAGCATGCAAGTTCGCGCCAATGAGATCGTTGGTCTTGCCGGCGTGCAGGGCAATGGACAGGATGAGCTGGTAGAAGCCATCGCGGGTTTGAGGCAGTCCAGGGAAGGCGATATCCTCCTCGAGGGCGAAGCCATCCATAACGCTTTGCCGAGAAAGATAAGGGATATGGGCACCGCCTATATCCCCTCCGACAGGACGCTTGTCGGATTATCCGTGAATGACAGCATATGGGAGAATATGATTCTTGGCCACCATGCCTACGAAAAATTCGGGAAAGGCTTGACGCTCGACAAAAAGAAAGCCACTTCATTCACCCAGAGCATGATAGAGGAATATGACATCAGGGGGGCTTCCCCCCAGGCTCCCGCGAAATCGCTCTCCGGCGGAAATCAGCAGAAAGTGGTTCTGGCCAGGGAATTGTCGAGGGGCGGCAAGCTGATCATCGCCGACCAGCCGTCGAGGGGCGTCGATATCGGCGCAATAGAATTCATACACAAGCAGTTGATCGCGATGCGCGATCTCGGATGCGGCGTGTTTTTGATTTCCGCCGATCTCGACGAGATCTTCTCGCTCGCGGACAGAATATTGGTGATTTTCAAGGGCCGAATCATGGGAGAATTGTCCTCCTCGGAAGCCACGATCGAGGAAGTCGGCAGAATGATGGCCGGAATCGCTCGCGATGGAGAGAAGAAAATTGACGAATAAAAAAATACTCATCGAAATCGGCAGGCCCATCATCACGATCGCTATCGCTCTCCTGATCGGGGCCGCGATCATCGCGCTCATGGGAGAAGATCCTGTGTTGGCTTACAACATGTTGTTCAAAGGGGCGTTCAAGGGCCTCGGCAACATCATAGCAACACTGCAGAACACTACGCCTCTTCTTTTCACAGGTCTCGCCGTGTCGTTCGCATTCAGGTCGAACGTGACGAATATCGGTGTTGAAGGCCAAATGCTGTTCGGCGCGCTAGCCGCCGGCATCGTCGGCTATTATGTGCATCTCCCTTGGTTTCTGCACATTCCGCTTTCCGTCATCGCGGCGGGATTGGCCGGAGCCCTTTGGGCCTACATACCGGCAATCATGAAGGCGAAACTGAATGTGAATGAAATGGTCGTCTGCCTCATGCTGAACCCGATCGCCTTGCTGATCACGGGCTATCTCTCGTCCTATCCCCTGAAGGCTCCGGGGCCGACCAACAAAACCTTCGATATCATGAAGACAGCAAGATTACCGCAGTTTTCCAATTCATCGCAATTCAACGCGGGATTTTTCATCGCGATAGCGCTGCTGATACTCTTTTGGTATATCAACAACCACACGAAGAAGGGATACGAGTGGAAATTGATAGGCCAGAATCCGGTGTTCGCCCGGTATGGCGGCATCAATGTCGAGAGGAATGTCGTCCAGGTATTCCTGTTGTCCGGCATGGTGGCGGGATTCGCGGGAGCCGAACAGGTGCTTGGCGTATATGGTGCTTTCTACAATGGTTTTTCCCCCGGCTATGGCTTCGATGGAATAGCGGTCGCCATGCTCGCGAAATTCAATCCCCTCGCGGTATCGCTCTCGGCGCTTCTTCTCGGGGCGCTGAACAGCGGAAGTATCGTCATGCAGATGATGACCTCGGTAACGAGGGATATCGTAAAAGTATTGCAAGCGGTTATCGTGCTTCTCCTGGCGGCTGATTTCACGCTCGACATGTTCCACAAAAAGAAGCGGGAAGATGCGGCCGGGAGAAAAAAGGCGAAAACGGAGACTGAAAAATCATGAATGAAATCCTGAACCTGAATCTGATAACCACCATAATAAGAATATCGACGCCACTCGCGTTCGCGGCGCTCGGTGGCCTTTTGACCTTCAAGGCTGGCATATTAAACATCGCGATGGACGGCTTCATGCTCGTGGCGGCTTTCACCGGCGTGGCTGCCGCGTATTTCACGGGCAATTTGTATATATCGGTTGTCGCCGCTGTCATGGCTTCGATGGTTCTCTCGGCATTGTTCGGATATTTCAACCTCAAATTCAAGGCCAATATATTCATAGCGGGAACGGCGATAGGTATCCTGGCTTCCGGTCTCACGGCTGTACTCCTCAAGGGCATTTTCGGGCAAATGGGCGTATTTACGGCCCGCGAGGTGCTTCGTTTTCCGCAGTACAAGATTCCTGTCATCGACAGCATTCCCGTTTTGAGGGAATTGTTCAGCGGTTATACGATTCTGGTCTACATGGCCTTTATCTTCACGCCCATCATCAGTTTTGTTCTTTACAAGACAAAATGGGGCCTCCGCGTCAGGGCGGTGGGCGAGAGCCCGGACGCCGCGGCGGCCCTCGGTATCAATGTATTTTCAATCAAGATGCAGACGGTTATTTTAAGCGGTCTGTTCTGCGGACTCGGTGGAGCTTATCTCTCGCTCGATTACGTGAGCCTGTTCAGCCGGGATATGACCGCGGACCGCGGCTTGATAGCCTTGGCGGCGATATTCTTCGCGAAGGGGGATCCTTTTAAGACCGTCGCGGTGACGATCCTTTTCGGCAGCGCCCAAGCCTTGTCCGTTCGCATGCAGCTCACGGCGGGCATCGCCCCGCAGATCATGCAGATCATACCGTATTTCGTCACGATGCTCGCTCTCGTCATCGTTGGCATCCAGGCGAAGCGCAAGCATTTCAACCTCGAAGCGACGACAGCGAGATAGCCGTCCCCGAGCGCGAACCCCATGTCCGCTTCCGTTAAGAGGAGAAAAATAATGAACGCAATGCTTCGAACGATCGCCGTGCTTCCGCCGATTCCCGTTCCTGAATTCGAACGAACTCGCAGACAGAAGCAGTATGAACGATTTGCCCATCCATCGACCGCGGTGGATGTCCGCTTCCTGAAAGGCGGCCCTGAGCTGACGGACAGGGAATATGAATTGTTTTGGTCCACTGGCTTCATGATACTGGAAGCGGAAAGGGCTGTGTCGGAAGGATCGGCCGGGATTTTGATCGACTGCACGGCGGATCCGGGGATAGAGCAGATTTCCGAGGCCGTCGATGTACCCGTTGTCGGGGCGCTTGGGGCTGCCGTCCATCTAGCGCTGCAAGTGGGGAGGAAATTCTCGGTGCTCGCTTTGGACGCTCATTGGGCGAGAATGGTCGAGACGAGACTTCGGGACTATGGCCTTGCGACGCATACCGCTTCTGTGGAGACCGTCGGAAAGCATGTGTATCAGCCTTCCAGGGGGCGGAACATGGCAGAGGATGAAGCCGCGGGGTTTTTCGCGATGCTTAAGGCGGCCGGAGAAAGGGCGTTGACGGCGGGGGCGGATAGCGTCATCCTGGGGTCGACAACCATCATCGATGGCAAAGATGAGCTTGAGCAAGCCTTGGGCATTCCCGTGATCGCTCCGGGGATCGCAGCGCTAAAGACGCTCGAGTTCATGATGGAGCTGGGGATCAAACCGTCGCGGCGAGCCTTCCCCAAGCCCGCGATATCCTTTGGTTCCACGATGGCCGGTCTTCTGAGGATATAATGGTTCGATACGACACGATTCTCTTTGATCTGGATGGGACACTCACCGATCCCAAGATGGGGATCACCAAATCCATCCAATACGCGCTTACATCATTTGGCATCGATGTCCCCGATCCGGCTTTGCTGGAGAAGTGCATAGGCCCGCCTTTGCAGGATTCTTTTCCTGAATTCTTCGGATTGTCCCTGGCTGATACAGATCGAGCGATAAAAAAATACCGCGAATATTTTTCCGAAATTGGCTTGTACGAAAATGAAGTCTACCCCGGGATTCCCGATCTTCTCGACGCGCTCGCGAATGATGGCAGGGAACTCCTCTTGGCCACATCCAAACCTACGCTGTATTCCAGGAAAATTCTGGAGCACTTTTCCCTGCGGCGCTATTTTTCGTTTATCGCGGGCAGCACGATGAGCGGAAGCCGACTAAGGAAGGCGGATATCATCCGCTATGGTCTCGGGAAGCGTCCGCCGGCAAAAGGCTCGCTGGTAGCCATGGTTGGCGACAGGAAACATGACATAATCGGCGCTAAGCAAGCGGGTGTGGATTCGATAGGCGTTCTTTACGGGTACGGCTCGCTTGTCGAACTGCAGGCATCTTCTCCGGATCACATTGTCGCCGATGTAGAGGGACTAAAGAGCCTTTTCCTGGCTGGCGGAGACCCGCCTGCCGCTATAGCGAGAGCGGACTGACGCAGGCTTTTTTACTTTCCAGGAACCTGGGAAGATACATTCCTTGCCCCTTATGTCCCACAATGCCTCTCCCGGCTTTGTAAACGATGGAACCTCTGACAAGGGTCGTTCGTATCGCGCCACGTCTGCGGATTCCTTCGTATGGCGTATAATCGTTCCGCTGGAGCAGCGTCGATCGCGAAAATACGCCATTCGCCTCTGGATCGATGACGACGAGATCGGCATCGGAACCTGGAGCGATTTCGCCTTTGCTCGGATACAATCCCAGATATTTGGCGGGGTTCGTCGAGGTCACTTCGACGAACCGGCGAAGCGAAAGGCGATTCCCGCGGACTCCTTCAGAGTAGAGAAGGGGAAGCCTGGGTTCTATCCCGGGCAAGCCGTTCGGAATTTTCATAAAGTCCGAAGAGGCTTGATCCTTTTGCCCGAGGATATTGAAGGGGCAATGATCCGAAGAAACGATATCGAGAGCGCCATCCGCCAAGCCCTTCCAAAGCGGCTCGAGATTAAAAGGGCCGCGCAGGGGCGGATTTAAGGTGAACCTCAGCGCCTCGGGTCCGTAGGCAGCGTATTTCTCATCGGAAAGGATGAGATAGTGGGGGCATGTCTCGGCGGTTATATTGCAGCCTTCAGCTCTTGCCTTCTTGATCTCGGCGAGCGCCGATGCCGAGGATACATGGACGGCGTAGATGGAGATTCCCGCGAATCGCGCGAGGAAGGCTGCCCTCGACAAGCCTTCGGCCTCGATGATCTCGGGCCTATTCCGCCCATAGTTCGCCAGGTCGGCGCGCTCGGCCACGCTGAAAGCGTTTGTCGCGAAGCGCTCCATCCCGGGATTTCCCCCGTTCACCAGAAGTTGCCCGCCGCAATCTTTCAGCGTCCGCATGATCCGAAGCGTATCGAAATCGCTCATCGCGATATCCGAGCCGAGGAATACTTTGAATCCGGGATAGCCCTCGGCCACGAGGGCGTTAATCGCCGCCAGCGTGGCTTCGGACGCGTCAGAAAGCGTCTGCTGGAAGCAGTAATCGGCGAGGACTTCGGCATCGCCAGCCATCCTTTCCTTGCGAATGGCATCCACCATTGATTCGCCTGAGCGAGGCGGCGGAAGAAAGACGGCGATCGTCGTGGTGCCGCCGGCGACAGCGGAGCAGGTTCCGGACCAGTAATCGTCGTTCGATATAAATCCTTTCAGGGGAAAGCCGATATGCGTATGGGCATCGACGCCGCCCGGCACGACAATGCAACCTTGCGCGTCGATAATTTCGAGGTTGGCATCGGTTGCGCCATTGCGCAGGGCGCTGAAGTCGCCGATACCGGCGATAGTGCCGCCATCGATGAGAATGTCGGTTTCAATGATGCCCGTCGCGGCGACGACAGTACCGCCGCAAACAAGTTTTTTCATGGCTTCAAGAGCGCCTGATCACATTCAGAAGGCTGGCTTTGCGGTACTGTTCAGGCCTCCTGCCTTCCGATATGGCGATTTCCCCGCGCGCTATGACCGTATGGGGCCAGGCGGTGAATTCATAGCCAGTAAAGGGGGAATAGTCGGAAATCGATCCTAGTTCCTCGGGAGTGATTGTCTTTTTTATGCCGGTGTCCATTATCACGATATCGGCGTCGCTCCCCACCGCCAGCGAGCCTTTTCTCGGATAAAGCCCCACCTGGCGTGCAGCGTTCTCGCTGCTGACCTGCACGATCCGGCTCACGGACAGCTTTCGCTTGCCGAAGCCTTCGGTGAAAAGAACCGGCAGGATGAACGCGTTATTAGGCAGCCCCGCGAAGCCGTTCCAGAGTTCGTTCTTGTGCCGCTTGAGCCATGCGTTGTGATCCGAGCCTATCATCACTAAGGGATATTCCTCGATGGCTTCCCAAAGTCGATTCTGATCGCGTTTGCTCCGTATAGGAGGGCTGACTTTGCCAAGGCTCCCCAGATCCATGTCGCTCGAGAGCGCGAGGTAATGGGGGCATGTTTCCAGCACTGGATTGATGGAGCGATATTTTTCGATCATATCGACAGTATCTCCCGCGCTCACGTGGGCAATCGCGACTCTGTTTCCAATTTTTGTGGCAAAATAAAGTATTTTGTTGGCGGATTCACTCTCGACGATAGCTGGGCGCGTGGATTCCCACGCCACGAGGCTCTGGTCGGCCGCCCTCTGATTCTTGGCCATATAATAGTCGATCAAATCCGGGTTCTCGCAATGAACGATCGGTAATGCATTGAATTTCTTTAGGACAGCGAAAGCTTCAAGCACCTGGCCGTCACTGAGGCTGTTCAGCCCGCCGAGCTTATGCGCTTCTTCCCCTTTATAGGGCAGGAAGATCTTGAACGAAGTAAGGCCGAGTTTCTTTATGTAAAGCGGCAGATTGTCGATATGAAGCTGGCTTAAAAGACCGCCGTGCAGTTTCATGTCGATCATGCTCGCTTCGTTCACCCATTTCGCGTACTCGCCTATCGTCGTCTCGTAGGAACTTTCGCTGAACATGTAATTAAGCGCTGTCGTCGTTCCGCCATACAGCGAGGAAGCCGTCTCGGTCCTGAAATTATCGGCCTTCGTGGCTTGGGGGCGATAATGTCCCGTCCCTGGCAATTGGCCGATGTGGCAATGACTATCGACAGCGCCCGGGACTACGAATCGGCCTTCGGCATCAATGGTAGTTCTGGCTTCGATTTGGACGCTCCGCGACACCTTGCCGACTATCTTGCCCTTGTCGACGCAGAGATTTTCCTCCGAAACGCTTGTTCCATCAACAGCTTTGGCATTTCTGATGAAAAGATCGATCATGACATCCTCCTGCGGGCTGAACCCCGACATGTCGAACCTCTTAGTTGAGCGAAAGCAGCACGAGCGCCGATATGCCGGTGGCTAGCCCTACGAGGCCTCGGCGGTTGATTTTTTCCTTGAAAATAATCCAGGACAAGACGGTCGAAGCCAATGCCACGCCGCCATTGGAGACCGGGAATTGGATGATGCCAGGCAATCGCGAATTGAGATATCCGCTGAAATAATTCCCAAACGCGGTTGTTATTCCGGCGCCAAAAGCCAGGGCTGCGAATTTTGCCGTAAAAAGGTGGCTGATCTCTCCTTTTCGCATCAAAGCGACGAAAAGCATAATGAGGCAAAGGATCGCGGCAGTCGCGAAAGCGACAAGAAGCAATTCACGCACCTGCTTTCCGCCCGTCCTCATCTGGTGGCTTTTCATTACAATCATGCCAATGCCATTGCCGGTGAAGGTGAGGAGGCAGAATACAATCCACAGCCGTCGGCCGGGGAAAGCCGATATTTTGAGCGAACCGGCGAAGAGGATGAAGGTGGCGAAAAGAAGGAAGAGTCCAAATATTTGGATCGCTTTGATGCTTTCGCTCCAAAAGATGCTGCCAAAGATGATTGGCAACACAATGCCGAACGACAATGCCAGCACGGAAAATGACAGAGGGCCAGTCTCCATAGCTTTCATGTAACTGTAGACGATTGTCACGAAAACGATCCCGAAAGTCATCCCGAAAGCGATCGTGCTCGGATAAGGGGCGGCGATTTTGCCTCCGATAAAGAGGTAGGTACATACCACTATGGCATAATTCACGAAGTTGAAGGCAAAAAAACTCGCGTTGTCCAGCTTGAATGAACGGTTGAAGCCTTTGAAGATGAGAGTTTGCCCCGTTAGAAAAACGATGGTGAGAAACAATAGAAAATAATTCATCGATGTCTATCATATTGTGAGAAAATTACCCTGTCAATGTGCGAAATCTATCAATAAATGTTTAAATATGCGCAATCACACAATATGGAGCGTGATGTTTGCTTCTTTGATGATATCGACATATTCCCGCGGGATGCCGTCATCGGTGATGATGGTGTCGAACTCCTGAAGGTTTGAGAAAAAGACGGGACGGACCTTCCCCATTTTGCTCGAATCGGCCATCAGAATGCTCTCCTGGCTCGATTCCATCGCGGCTCGTTTTATCTCAGTCTCATATCGGTTTGAGGTGGTGACGCCTAGCTTGCAATTCACGCCGCGCGCCGAGATGAAGGCTTTGTTGGTCCGGTTTTCCCTTATGAGCTGAACGGCTTGGGGGCTCTCGAATATCATTGTGGATTCGTGGAAATATCCGCCGCAGAAGATAAGCTGGCATTCGATCTGGCTGAAGACGCTTTCAAGAATATTGAAGGAATGGCATATCACCGTGATGTCGCCGGGCAGAAACTCCCCCATTCTTTCCGTAGTGGATCCCGCGTCGAGGAAAATGACATCCTTGGGCTGAATGAGGGATACCGCTTTCCTTGCGATCCTGATTTTTTGATCGAGATACAAGTCGTCGTCGCGGTCGATGTAATATCTCGATGAATTGAGTCCGCGGATACTCCGATTGGGTTTGTTAAAGACCGCGCCTCCGTGGATTAACTTGACGATTTCCTTTTCCTCGAGCACGATGAGGTCTCTTCTCACGGTCATCTCTGAAACCGACAAAGCCGTGGCGAGATCGCGGATGGAGGAAGCCTTATTGGCTTTCAGGATATCGGTGATCATCTGAAGCCGTTCCATTCTCGGTTCCATTTTTGCCATTTCCACTCCCGCCTCGCAAAATGTATTTTCGCTTTGCCCCAAAACCATCGCATGAGGGACCCTGGAGAAGCGCGAAATCTAGACCAAAACAATTTTAATGTTTTTACCAATAGCATGATAGCACTTGATTTCAATAATAGTAATAAGCCTGATTTGGTAAAAAAGCAAATACTCAATGAATAAATGTTAAATTAATAACAAAGATAAAATCAAGCATCATCGTGCAACGTTTGCCGTGTCTGAGCGGTAACACTAAAAGGGACAACTATTCCTTGAACAATCCGGCCGCCAACCGCGCCCGGGAAGGAGCACATGATGAAGTGTCGTCAAGCGCGATGCGGATCTGCTTCCATCGGAGGAATCATCGGATTAGCCGCAATCATTCTTGTATCAGTCTCGGTCGTGAGCTGCGACTGGCTGTCCGGTGACAAGGTTACGGCGTACGTCGCGGGTTACTATGGAAATGGCGTGTCCGATAGCGTTGCCTGCTACTGGGAAGGCCAGACGCGCCACGATTTGCCTTCCAGTGGATTACCGGCGGAAGCGGCGGGCATATCCTTTTCCGGTGATTCCATCGTGGTTGCCGGCAGCTACAAAGATGCCTCCAGCCACTATATCGCCTGCGAGTGGGTCGATGGCAGCAGGACCGATCTTCCCTCGCCGGTCGCGTCTGACGATACCAGAGCGGTTTCCGCCTTCGGCTATGGGAGCGACGCCTATTGCGCGGGATTTTACTACAATAATTCCTTAAGTCGTTTCGTTGCCTGCTATTGGAAGAACGGCTCGGTCACTTCGCTCGCCGCTTCCGGCACGGATTTCGCGAAGGCGGCGGCGATAGCATTCGATGGCACGACGGTGAGTGTTGTGGGATTCCATGCCGCCACCGATGAAATAGCTTGCATCTGGACGAATGGGGTCATCGCCGATCTTGCGGTCCCGATCACCGCGACAAAGTCCAGAGCCTATTCGATTCAAACGCTTGGCGGCCATGTGTACGTCGCCGGATACTATACCGATGGC
>Ga0172379_10007665_pt1 | contig 13920 bp, 10 predicted proteins | sample GrowelOW334metaG_FD_119756 | JGI IMG/M metagenome (GOLD analysis project Ga0172379, IMG submission 119756) | Groundwater microbial communities from an aquifer near a municipal landfill in Southern Ontario, Canada - Groundwater well OW334 metaG | ecosystem: Environmental > Aquatic > Deep... | reverse complement strand
GAAGATGATATTGCTAAACTCGAGGCCGATGAAGGCAAAAAAAAGAAGAAATGAAGAAAAGCAAAAGAAGCTGATGATGAAGATGAAGAAGATGATTATATGAGCAGATTTGACGATGATGACGACTATCTTGACGACTAAAATTAACTCACAGTGATAGTATTTGTTTTTATAAACTATTATAATCTACAATAGTCCATAGTGTAACAAAATCCTAAATCTATCATTTATCATCTCTAATTTATCATCTCTAATGTATAATTAATACATTTAATTGTTATTTTAACTAGTTTACTATAGAAAGAAATGGCAGAATTAAATTCAAAAGACTATGATGCCTCGCACATCAAAGTATTAGAAGGATTAGAACCCGTTAGACTTAGACCAGGAATGTATATCTGATCCACTGACGCAAAAGGATTGCACCATCTCGTACAGGAAATCATAGATAACGCCGTTGATGAAGCGTTGGCAGGATATTGTACTACTATCACAACCTGTTTAAATGAAGACGGATCTGTAACCATCCACGATAACGGAAGAGGTATCCCTGTAGATAAACATGAGAAAACAGGTAAATCTGCGCTTGAAACCGTTTTCACGGTTTTGCATGCAGGAGGTAAATTCGATAAAGGAGCGTATAAAATTTCAGGAGGACTTCATGGAGTAGGAGCTTCTGTCGTCAATGCGTTGAGTGAATGGTTAGAAGTTACCGTGTATAAAAATGGAAAAAAATATTTTCAAAGATATCAAAGAGGCATACCTGACGGAGAAATCCAAGAAATGGGTGAAAGTGATAAAGTAGGAACAACCGTTAAATTCAAACCCGATGCAACAGTATTTGAAACCGTAGAATTTTCTCAATCCATCGAGATTGCGAGGATGAAACAATCAGCATATCTTTCTCCTGGTATTACGTTTAATTTCGTGAACAAGAAAACAGGATTCAAACAAAGATTTTATTTCGAATGAGGTATTAAGACCTGGTTGAAAAATCTTGTAGGTACTCAGATGCCGCTTTCTTCAGCGCATTATTTCAAGGCAGAAGGAAAGGATTGTCTTGCTGAAATCGCATTTGAATTCGTAGATAGTCCAAATGATCATATCCTCTCCTACGTGAATAATATCCCAACTATTGATGGAGGAACGCATATCCTTGGATTCAAATCAGCGCTGTTGAACGTCATCAATGAAGTAGGAAAAGAAAAAGATAAGATCAATAAGAAAATATGAGAATTCCAATATTCTGACGTAACTGATGGATTGTATGCTATCGTCACCGTTAAGATCCCTGAACCGCAATTTGAGGGACAGACTAAAGGAAAACTTGGAAATAGTTATGTAAGACCTGAAGTGGAAAAAGTAGTCTATGAGTATCTCAAAGAATACTTTGCAAATAATGAAGGAGAGTTTGATAAGATATTCCAAAAAGTAGAACTTGCTGCGAGAGCAAGATTGGCAGCTAAATTTGCCAAAGAAACCGTATTGAGGAAAAATATTTTGGCGGGATGAGTACTGCCTGGTAAGTTAGCGGATTGTGCGAGAAAGAACAAGGAATGAACTGAAATGTATATTGTCGAGGGAGAATCTGCGTGAGGTACTGCAAAACAATGACGTAACAGTAACTTCCAAGCTATCTTACCATTGAGAGGTAAAATTTTGAATACTGAACAAGCAGTGATTCAGAAAATCATGGCGAACAACGAAGTGAAAGCATTGATTACCGCTATAGGAACCGGAGTAAAAGATAATTTTGATTTCGAAGGATTGAGATACGACAAGATCATCATCATGACGGATGCTGACGTGGATGGAGCACATATCAGAACATTATTGCTGACTTTTTTCTTCAGATTTATGAGACCATTGATCGAGCATGGACATGTTTATGCCGCTTGTCCTCCTATCTATAAATTCACTCAAGGAAAAAAGGAAGAATATGTCTACGATGAAGAACACACACCGGATATGTACGGATTCGATAAAGATAAAGTTGAAGTCCAGAGATATAAAGGTCTTGGAGAAATGAATGCAGAACAACTTCGAGATACGACTATGAATCCAGAACGCAGAACATTAAATCAAATCACGGTAGAAGATGCAGAAGAAGCAGATAGATTATTCAGAATCCTTATGGGTGAAGATGTACAGTCTAGAAAACATTTCATTTTGACGCACGCAAAGAGTGTCAAAGAGATTGATATGTAAAATTTCTAATTTTCAATTTCTAAGTTTCAAACAGACATAAGAGACATCTAGGAACGGGTGTTGTTTGTATTGAGCTTCTCTTCAGGTGTTTATTGAACAAAAATAACGATCATCATAATTTCTTCACCATATAATTTTACTCAAGTTTTTATTAAAGCTTTCTGTACTACGCTCTGACACCGATGCCAGAGATTACGGAAAGCTTTTTTTGACAAAAAAAGAAAAAAGGATATAATCAACTGTATTTTATTTGCTCTGCTATTCTCATGCCTATGGGAAATTTAGATTACAAAGCTGGACTATCTGATACAGAGAAAGAATTAATTAAAAATACTTCTGTGGAAGGCGTCTATAAAGATATCAAAAAACAAGGTCGTAATCTCTATAATGAGATCATGAACAACGTTCATATAGAAAATATGAATAAAATAAACGATGGCTTTTTGACGTCGGTAGATCTTACGATAAATAAAATAAAAGATACTATCAAAGGGAATCCCGATATTTCTTCTCGTTACGAGAAGGCGATCGCAGCAACTAAATATTTAAAAGACAATGGTATAGCATTGGTTCAAGCGCTTGCTGAAGATTGCGTCGATGGCGTCAAAGATATTACTGTGAGAAAAAATTTGAAACAGACCGCATATTTTACATCAGCAGAAGAAATTGATGGATATATGTGACCAAATACCACACTTTTATTAGAAAAAATAGCTAAAACAGATCTGGGCAATGGGACACCTATACTGATGTTTGATGGTACTATCACGCCAGAATTGATCTTGAAAATGTATAATTCATGTCATACCGAAAACATTAAAAAACAAACCGCGACAGAAATAAACACACAGGCTCAGTTGAATAGCATATCAAGCCAAATCGCTAAAAAACAGTATTTATTGGATGCGATAACTCTTACCAAATACAGCACGCAAGCAGAAAAAGAAAAATATAAAACTTTAATGAGAGAAATCAGTGATTTACAAATCCAAAAAGAATCTTTGATGACGCCAGAATTGCTTCAGAAAAAAATAGATGCACTTGATACTAAAATAACAGCTTTGGATAAAACAATCAAAGCTGACAAATCCAATGAATTTGCTGTCAATAGTTCTATCAATGCAGTGCAATCAGAAAAGAACAACTACGAAAGACTTCACAAAGGGAAAATAGTAGAAACTACTATAACATCGATTCCTCAAGTTAAACCATCGATTCCTCAGATTAAAACTGATGAAAATCCTAATAAACCAGAAATCTTTACACCAATGAGTCCTCAAGAGCTGAAAACATGATATGATGATATGATACACAAAATCGACAAGAAACTTAACGAATATTTTTGATCTAAAGACCATTATGCAGAACAGGGAGAAATAGAAACAACATTTAGAGAAAATTTGTTTTCTCTCGCCAAAAACAAAAAAGCTATTAAAAATTTTACATCATTTTTGGACGGATCAAAACTAAGATTTGCTAATGATGAAGAAAAAAATGCTTTTTTGGATGCAGTAAAAAAATCCTATGACCAGACCTTGTCTGTACAAACAACTCCTGAGAGGAAAGCTTATCTTTTTCTCTATCTTAAGATAACTGTAGAAGATAATCCGACTCAGCTTTATGCTGAATGATTTTCTTACGCTATAGAAAATCCTAATTATTTTGGCGTCGATCCTGATGAATTTAAAAAGATAGATCAAAACATCTGATACAATAAGGACAATCGAACTAAATATCCTAAAAAGAGAAAGTTTATATCTTTTTAATCATATACGTTCACTCAAGTTTATATCAAAGCTTTCTGTAATACGCTCTGACGCCAATGCCGGAGATTACGGAAAGCTTTTTGTATTTACGTGAATGAGAAATTTGTTCTGCTATTTCCATGAGTTGTTTACCAAATCACGTATGTTGAGTCTTTCAATCTTTTAATATTTTAATCTGTCAGTCTTTTAATCATTCTACTTGTCCATACACATGAAGTTCTCTAATTATCGCAGTATCATTACCAAGTCCCTTGATCCTAACCCCTTGTCCCTTAGTCGGCAAAAGCAATCTTGTAAAACCGTATAAATATCCTAACTGGTCTTCACATGAAATAAAGTATTCCACTCCCCCACTACTCAAGTATTTTCTAATAACTAAATTAACTATAGCTTTAAGCTTTGAGCTTTCTGCTTTTAGCTTATTTCTAATCTCTCTACTTCTAGTATCCAATGAAACAAAATTTCTGAAACTGACTAGATCTGGCTGCTTTCCGATGATGAAGGTTTGAATATTATCCCTAGATTGATTTTTTATTCACGTCGTTATTGGTAATTTGCTCCCCCGAGAAGTTGGGGTCGTATAATTGGTAATTTCTTGTTTCAAAAATTCTTTTGTTGTTTTGAAAAGTGTATGATCCCCATATAATCTTTCATAAAATCCCTTCATTCTTCATTCTTCATTCTTCATTCTTCATTTTATTTCTTCGTGCATAAGCTGAGAAAGATTTGTCACTGTACTTCAGGCAATAATTTCGTTAGCAGGGATATCGCGAATGAGACGTTTAATCCTGGTATAAGGAGGGATAACGTGAAGAAAGGTCTGTCTGATAAGTTTTTTTATATCTTCTGTTTCAAGAGGTTTGTATTTTCCTTGTTTATAGAGTTTACAAAGTTGAGTATTGGGAATGACGGAAGTAGGATAAAATTTTATTTCATCTGGCTTGAAGAATGGGTCAATGTATAAGTTTTTAAATGTCGCTAAATCTTTTGCATACGTTGAACCATAAAGTCCTGGCATGACGTGCAGACAAAATTTGAAGCCATATTGTCTGAGTTTATGACAGGCTTCGCGTGCTTGTTTAACAGTATGACCTCTTTTGTTCATCGCTAAAACTTTTTCATCCAATGACTGTACGCCCATTTCTATCCTCGTCACTCCAAGTTCACGTCGGAATTGACAGTTAGCGTCAGTCACGTATTCTGGTCTGGTTTCTATAGTCAATCAGATAATTCTATGAGCTGTGTTTTCGTTTTTTGTGAGGGCTTCGGCGATATTTTTGGAATATTTTATTGTCTTAGTTTCATCGACAGTCGTATGCGCATATCTCTGAGTGGTAGAAATCTTTATGTTTTTGAAGTATGCATCGAAAGTATTGCAGGCGTCGTAGAGCTGTTTAACGAATTTTATTTTATACGCTTTGGTATATACATCAAATGTTCATCCGAGCACAATCATCTCTATCTTATCTGTTTCATGACCGGTTAACGTAAGCGAGAGTAATCTATTATACACTTGTTTCATCGGATCAAAATGATGGAGCAATGCTCTCATCGCGCCTGGCTCTGATTTGATATAGCTCTTGGGCATCGTGGGATCATTGGGACAAAAAATACATTGTCCAGGGCAAGGAAATGGTTTAGTCAGCACTTGAATAGCTACAATTCACGAGCTAGACCTAATCGCTCTTTTTTTGAGCAGTTGCTCTATCTGTGGATCTTTGATGATTTTCTTCGCTTTAAGCAAGGTATAATATGCTTGCAGGAGCTGAATATTGGAAGGAAGATTAGGCAAATTATGTTTTTTGGAAAAATCTCTCTTGAGATGGGTAAGAAGGTCAAGATTACGGTCTTGCGATTGAGTTTGGATCAGCTGAAGGATAATTTGTTCCATGATGAAATTACTATATATAATCGCTTTGTTTTTTCCATATAGAAAAATCATGTTTATTCAGTAGGGTTATTTCTTTAAGGTTCATTTAAGGTGATTAATTATACTGACGACGCTTTACAGCAAATACTTTTATTCCATTATATTTTACTATGACATTTGATAAAAAAACAATTATTACTATCGCAGCTTCTGTAGCAGGAGTGATCGTACTCTGAGGAATCATTGGTTTGGCTGCTCATACAAGACATTATAACAATAGATTTGAAGGAAAATTTGGAAATGCTTGATGTGGCATATTTGCTGAATGAAAACAAGCGGAGATGATGTCAGGGCTAGAAAACATCATCACTACAAAAGATTATACAGCGTTTCAAACATTGTTTAGCGGAAGTAAAATGCTAGAACAAATCAATACTCCAGAAAAATTCGCTACGCGAGTAGAACTTCAAACTGCCATGAAAACCGTGCAGGATCTTGAAGCGAAATTATGATCAGGAAGCAACGCTGGTTTCAATCCTATGATGTTGGATGAAAAAAATATGATGGGTAATGATAGACAATGAAGAAATGGATGATGATCAGCAAGAAATGAAAACATGAGAAAAAGATGATGAATGGTTGGCTGCTACTAATATACTCTATATAAACTTACCTGTGTAGGCTGGTAAGTTTTTTTGTTTTTTTATATGCTTATTATATATGATGACGACAAAACACATGATTGACAAAGCAAAAGACTTTTTTACGGTCAGAAACTCTCTTATCGTTGTTATCTGTATATTATCATTGATTCTGATTATACAAAACGTCCATAGATATGGATGACGTAAACCTTCTCATAATTTTGGCTGATCTATGACTAATTCTCGTGGAATTTCATGATTTCCTGGTATGTGATGAGGAATGATGTGATGATGATACGCTGGAAGAAAATGAGGAAACTAATTACTTGAATTTTTAAATGTATCTTAATACAACATGGACATAAACGAAATTTCTAAAAAAACCTGGGGAATGATCAAAAGTCATAAACGATATGTACTTCTTGTTGCCGTTCTTCTTATTTTTGTAATAAGGTGATTTTTTACTTCTACTACTACCACTACGACAGCTACCGCTTCAACGTATACCGTGATCTCTGGTTCCATTGAAAATACGCTTAAGGTATTAGGTACTACGAAAATCACGAATCTGCAAACATTGGTCTTTGGGACTGAAGGTAAAGTAACGAAAATTTACGTGAAAGAGGGTGATAAAGTGAAGGCAGGCCAGCTTCTTGCTGAATTGGATAAAAAACAGCTTTCCATCAGTCTTTCCCAGCAGTCATTGAGCATCCAAAATGCAAGGATAAATTATGATAAGCTTTTGAATCAATATACTGATGCTGATATATTTAAAGCTCAAAATGACGTCAATAGTGCTCAAAGCAAATTAGATATAGCAAAAAAAGATTTACAGGATCTGAAGTCAGATGTCTGAAATATCTTACAGAATACAAGTTCTTATGTCCAGACCAATACGTTGAATGCCAAGGGTGTAGCAAATGATAGCAAGGATATTTTGGAAAATATAGATAAGATATTCAGTTTCACTCCTAGAAACGATACCTATGCTAATAGTTATAATAAGACATTGATCCAAGCTACGACATCGGTCTATTACAATAATGCGAAAACATATTTTGATACTGCAACTACGGCTCTTAGTCTCTTGAATACTCAACTTTCAAATATATCATCTTCCAGTACGACGACAAGGGAGTCTGTACAGACACTTCAAAATCAGGAAAAAACATTACTTAATGCGTTATCTACTATGATGGATAATGGTATCAATGCAGTGAATAATGCTATGGTCGGTGAGTGAGCTATATCTCAAAGCCAGATAAATTCATGGCTTAGCACTTTGAATAGTTCAAATTCCAAAGTACTTTCTCATCTTTCTTCTGCAAATACCGATATCCAAAATTTCAGTAATACATCAACGGATATCCAGACTAAACAAGATGAAGTGAATACTGATGAAGCTCAATTACAGACACTTCAACAGACATTGCAGGATATGGAAAATTGACCTGATTCCAATACCAGGACGCTTCAATCAAATTCTATAAAACAATCTCAACTTAGTTATCAACAAACTTCTCAACAATTAGATAATTATCAAATTACAGCTCCTTTTGATGGAACTATTGATGCGATAGGATTCAAAGTAGGCGATACCGTTTCGTCTAATGCCGGTACTTCTTCTTACGGCATAACCATGTCAAACCCGGATATTTATGAAGTGACTATGCTGATAGATCAAATTGATATCGTGAAAATAGATAAATGACTTGAGGCAGAGATTTCATTTGATGCGTATCCAGGATATTCAGCTACATGAGCTATTTCCACTATAGATCCGACACCGGTTACCAGTGCTGGAGTAGTCTCTTATTATGCTAATATAGCGATGACGAAATGAGAGAGAAAAATATATGACGGGATGTCGGTTACGGTGAATATCACCATAGAAAAAAGGGATGACGTACTTATTGTCCCAAGCACCGCAATACAAACTATAAAATGAATAACCGCTATTCCTGTTACAGTATGATGAACTCTTATTCCCAAAACTGTGGTCGTAGGAATAACTGATGGTATAAATTCAGAAATCCTTTCTGGCCTTTCTCTATGAGATGTCATTTCACTTACGACATATACAGCATCGGCTACCGCTACTTCGTCGATTTCTACATCAGGAAATTCTATCAAATCAGATATGTGATCTTCTATGGGCTCCATGAGAGCACTGGAATGAGCTACTTCATGAAGACCGGATTGATGATGAACCCCACCTAGCAATTAATTTTATTGTTAATTTTCTTGCATGTTAGAGCTCAAGAATATCAAAAAAGATTATATGAACGGGAAAGAAATTATGCAGAAGGTTCTTTTCGGAATTGATCTGACCATCAAGGATGGAGATTTTTTCGCCATCATGGGACCTTCATGATCAGGAAAATCAACATTGATGAATATCATCTGACTTCTTGATACACCGACAAGCGGTGAATATATCCTCAATGGAAAAACTCTTCCTTCGCTTGATGAAAATGCAAAAGCACAATTGCGTTCAAAAAAAATCTGATTTGTTTTTCAAGCGTATAATCTGATTCCTAGAATCCCTGTCCTTGATCAGGTCACCTTGCCTTTATCGTATCAAGGTGTTCCAAAAGCTGAACAGAAAGAAAGAGCTATCAAAGCGCTTGAAAAAGTCTGACTTGCACACAAAATACATAGCAAACCTAATCAATTATCCTGATGAGAACAACAGAGAGTTGCTATCGCCCGTGCCATCATCACTAATCCGACGCTTATTCTTGCTGACGAACCGACAGGAAATTTAGATACGAAAACAAGTTATGAAATCATGGATATTTTTACGAAACTTAATAAAGAAGGCAAAACCATCATTATGGTCACTCATGAGCATGATATCGCCGCTTTTGCAAAACATAATGTGCATATGAGAGATGGGTTGATAGAAAAAGTCCATATAGATGGAAAAGAACAGAAAGTAAAAAATGGTCAGAAAGATGAATAGAATGCAGAGTTCAGAATTCAGAATATAGAATTTACAATATAGAATCCAGAGTTCAGAATAATTTATTATTTAAAATTAATGAAAGAATGTCTCTACGAGTATATTTCAAAGCAGCATTCCTTACCTTCAAGGAGAATAAACTGAGATCATGACTGAGTAGTCTTGGTATCATCATCGGAATTTTATCAGTAGTCGTTTTGCTTGCTGTCGGTCAATGAGCTACTGCCAGCATTCTTTCTAATGTAGAATCATTGTGAACTAATTTGCTCTCCGTCACTCCTTGATGAGATCAGCAAACTAATGTAAGAGGAGCAGAATGAGCGAGAAGCTCAGAAAATGTCCTTACCACCGAAGAAGCTGATATTGTTGCAAAACTTCCAAATATCGCTGCGGTATCGCCTGAATATGGAAGCAGAAAACAAGCTATCTATGGCGCGAATAATATGCAGGTCTCCGTATATGGAGTCGAACCTTCTTATCTTACTGTACGTAATTCCCGTGTAGAATATTGAGCCTTCATCAGCCAACAGAACGTAAATAATGTCGATAAAGTCGCCGTCATCTGATATACAACTGCAGAGACGCTTTTTGGCACTGTGAATCCTATCGGGAAAGATATCCGTCTAGGAAATGTCATACTTACCGTCATCGGTGTCATGAAACAGAAATGAACATCAACTATGGGTAATGCTGATAGTACTGTTTTCGTTCCGCTCACTACTGCACAACAAAGACTTTTTGGAACGAAGTATCTTTCCGATATCGCATTATCCGTCACAACTACAAAAATGATAGATACAGCAAAAGCTACTATTGAAAAAACATTGCTTGCTCATTTCAATATCACTGATTCTGCCGATGCTAACTTCACGGTTGCTAGTCAGGCTGATGTTCTTTCAACCGTCAGTTCGATAACAAGTACAATGAAATTATTCCTTGGCGCTATTGCAGCTATTTCCCTTATTGTCTGAGGGATAGGCGTGATGAATATCATGCTGGTATCGGTTACGGAAAGAACCCGTGAAATAGGTATCCGCAGAGCCATAGGCGCACAAAATAGAGATATCATTTTCCAATTTCTCGCTGAATCTTTGGTGCTTTGTATTTCCTGAGGCATCATATGAGTATTTTTAAGCTACGTAATTATTTTCGCTATTAAAAATATTGTTGCATGAATCATAACATTTTCATCGATTCTTCTGGCTTTTGGATGTGCAACAGCGATAGGATTGATATTCGGTATCTTCCCTGCGTATAGAGCTGCTAGACTTAAACCTATCGATGCGTTGAGATATGAATAAGATTGCATAATTTTACGATTTTATTACACTGACCTTCAGTCTTTTTACTGCCTAGATTAGCATGCAACTAAAAACCTCTACCAAAATCAGCTTAAAATTCACCATATTCACAGCAAGCATCTTGCTTATCTTGGGAGTTTTTCTTAATCTCTTTTTTTTCTGATTTCGATATGGATCGCAACAGCATAGATTCAATAATCCATGAGCAATAGAACGTATGAGACCACAGCGAATGCCGCCTCTATGACCTAGAGATGTCCCACAAGAACTTGTTTTGGAAGACGCACTTGCCAAAAATATCATTAAGAAAAAACAGGTAGTAAATATAGCGCACATAGATAATGAATGGATATTGTTCGCTCAAAAAGATGGAAAGCTTTCCTTTGTACCCATAGAAAACCAGATGGAAATGCAAGTCTTGCTTCTCAAGGTCAGTCTCCGATTATTTTTTATTTTTAGCGCATTGAGTTATGTGGTGTCGTTATTTTTTGTCAAAAGTTCGCTGAAATCACTCAAACAATTAGTCAATTTTGTCCAATGATTGAATCCTGAAACCTTACATAAAAGAATCAATCTTCCTGGACCGACGGATGATGAAGTGAAAATAGTCGCAGAGACTATCAATACTTTCTTAGCAAAAATTCACCAGCATACCCAGGCGCTCAAGGATTTTGTTTCCAACGCCTCTCATGAGATCAAAACTCCTCTGATGAGTATCTCTACAAGCATCGACTATATGCTTAAAGCAAAAACATATGAAAGCTGATTGGCAAATATTAAATGAAGCATCAAGCATATCAATGAGCTCCTTGAACAACTTTTGCTTATAGCTAAATTGGATGCTTATGATGCCATAGCTACTGAAAAAACCAACATTTCCAAACTCCTCACCACCACAATAGAAAACATCAAAGGCATATATGCTACGAAGAAATTACTTTTTGCCCTTCATATCAAAAAAAATATTATTCGCCCCGCGCATCCTGCATGAGTGGTAAGCATTATCAAAAATTTGCTCGATAACGCCTGTAAATATACAAAATCATGAGGCACTATTACTATAACTTTAGATGAAAAAAAACTAGAAATCCAGGATACAGGCATCGGTATTGATCAGGAAGCGCTCCCCCATGTCTGGGAAAGATTTTGGAGAGCTGATGAATCTAGGTCGGAAGGATTGTGATTTGGATTGTGATTATATTTGGTGCATAAATTTGTGCATGTACATGGACGAAAAATTACCGTCCAAAGCCAGCTCAAAAAAGGCAGTATCTTTACTATTTATTTTTGATAAGTCGATGAATATTCTCTTAGTAGAAGATAATAAGACTATAGCAACAAATATCCAAAAATATTTGGAGCTTGAACATTTTCAAGTTGATGTTTCTTATGATGGAGAAGAGTGATTGCAGAAAGCTAAAAGAAAATCTTACGATATTATTTTACTCGATATCATGCTTCCCAAACTCAATGGGATGTTAGTATGCCAAAAAATCAGAACCAAAAGTGAAGTACCCATTATCATGCTTACTGCTAAAGGACAGCTGGAAGATAAAGTAGAATGATTCGGTTGCGGCGCTGATGATTACCTCGTGAAACCTTTTGACCTAGATGAACTCCTGCTTCGCATAAAGGCTATTATGAAAAGAAAAAATAAGTTTGATAGTTTTGTTTTTGGAGATATTGAAGTAGTTTTACCTACGAGAAAAGTCCTCAAAAAGGGAAAAGAAGTTCATCTAAGCATCAAAGAGTTTTACGTCTTAGCGTATCTGATAAAAAATTATGGTTCAGTGGTTTCTAGGACTGATATCATTGAATATGTCTGGTGAGGAAAAGCTATTTGGGAAGAAACCAATACACTTGACGTTTATATAGCTAACTTAAGGAGAAAACTTGATAAACGCCTTATCACAACCATTAAATGATATGGATATAAGATAGAAAAATCTTAATTTTTTCTCTTGAAACTTTTCTGGCAACCTGTACAATTGCTTTCGGCTTAAAGCATAAAGCCGAAAGCTTAAAGTTATTTGCTTGCGTAATTTTTATTTTGTAATTTAAAATTATGTTTACATTAGCTCCTCTCCCCTTTGATTTCAAGGCATTGGAACCAATTATTGATGCTCAGACGGTTGAATTACATTATACCAAACATCATCAAGGCTATGTGAATAAACTAAATGAATTAGTGGCTGATACGTGATTTAAAGATTGGGAACTAGAAGAAATCATCAAAACTTCTGACTGACCGATATTCAATAATGCTGCCCAGATATGGAATCATACCTTTTATCGAAATGGACTTATAGACCATACTAGATGATGAGACTGATGATTTCAAAAGATAAAAAACAGTGATTTAGCAAAAAAGATTATTGAAAAGTGGTGAAGTTTTGAAGCATTTAAAGGAACTATGATAGCAAGCGCGGTTGGAAACTTCGGTTCTGGACGAACCTGGTTGGTGCAACATACCGATGGAACACTAGATATTATGAATACCAGCAACGCATGAGGTCCTTTGACGCATAATAAAAAAGCATTGCTTGCTATAGATGTACGGGAACATGCTTATTATTTAAAATATCAGAATCGTAGAATAGAATATGTCACAAACATCTGGAAGTGCATCAATTGGGACAAAGTAAACGAGATATTCAGCCAATAATGTTTATATTGTATAAACATCCATGAACACGAAGTATAAAAAAATGAAAGGTAATGCGTGAGAAGAGCTTGTAGCAAATTACTATCAAGACCACTGATATATCCTTATAGAGAGAAAATATACAATCAAATGATGAGAACTTGATCTGATTTTTCAAAAAAATAATATACTGACCTTCGTGGAAGTAAAAGTTGTGGATCATATAGATGACCTCCAAGACTACGTTACGCCCAAGAAACTCTGACATGTGAAACACACTATTAATTTCTATTTACTTACTCATCCTACCGACAAAGAGTACGTACTTGATGTTGTATTTGTGAGAGATAATTCTATACTTCAAATCTATCAAAATGTGACGAATACATAAATAAGACCGTTAGATGATTAGGATTTAGACGCTTAGGACAGAAAATGATTACTCGTTATCAAGAATTAAAGGTTTGGCAGAAATCTATAGATTTAATAGAACAAATTTAGGTAATAATCAATAGATTCCCT
>Ga0172379_10007664_pt1 | contig 13920 bp, 11 predicted proteins | sample GrowelOW334metaG_FD_119756 | JGI IMG/M metagenome (GOLD analysis project Ga0172379, IMG submission 119756) | Groundwater microbial communities from an aquifer near a municipal landfill in Southern Ontario, Canada - Groundwater well OW334 metaG | ecosystem: Environmental > Aquatic > Deep... | reverse complement strand
CATCGGCAGTTAATAAAACTTTATCAAAAATAACTTCTTCACCTTGCTCAACAACCAATTTTTCCACTTGCAAAGCTTCGCCATCTTTAACCAAGTATTGTTTACCACCAGTAGCAATTACGTAATACATATATAAAATAATTTAATTAAGGGAAAACAGTGTCCTAATTCTACTTCAATTTGGATTATTTGTCAACCCCACATTCCACAGGCTTAGTTTTTGCCTGGTAAACCTAGCTTATCCCCTATTTTTAAATCATTTTTTGTTGTCCAACCAGCCGGTAATTCCAAAACAATATCAGCCTCGACGCGAGGGTAATATTTGGTTAATTGTGCTTCAACAACGTTTTCTGGTTGTAAATCAGGGGCAATATCCACCACCAGACCATCGGCAAACCACACGATATCTAGTGGAAAAAACATATCGCGCATTACCATTGTCGGTTTAAACTTTTGGTTATAAACAAAAAGCATACCGCCATATTCTCCCAAATTTTTCCGATCACTTAAACCTTTATAATAATGATAATTATTATTGGCCACCAAAACTTTTAAAGTTTGTCCAGCCAAAGTGACTTCGGCGTTAGGCCAACGCAATTGCCAAAGTTTTAAGCCAGTGTAACTTAAAAGTAAAATAACAATAAAAACCAAATGCCACTTTTTAAATTTTTTTTCCATATAAAAATTAAACTTTTTCTTCTTTATGTGTAAACCAAATTGCCAAAGACAACATTAAAACAAAAATCAAAATTAAAGCCATTAATTTTTGCTGACTTTGTAAAAATAAAGTCGTAATGCCAAACAAAAAAGATACCAAATACAAAAGTAAAACCGCTTGTTTATGGTTTAATCCCGATTGCAAAAGCAAAAAATGTAAATGTTCAGAATCGCCTTGAAAAATTGGTTTTTTCTTTTGCCATCTTCTAAACACCACCCGCACAATATCTAACATGGGCACGGCCATTACCAAGAGTGTGGTGGCAATTTTTCCACCAGAAATAATTGCGAGGGATCCGAGCATAAAACCCAAGAACAAACTTCCACCTTGGCCTAAAAATATTTTGGCCGGATAAAAATTCCACACTAAAAAACCCAAAGCTGCTCCAGCAAAAATTAAAGCCAGCATAGCTAAATCTGGTTGAAACCATTTGGTTTGTAAACTTAGGGCCGCAATTAAAACTGCCCCAATGATTATAATGCCAGTAACTAAGCCATCTAAACCATCTAAAATTTTGGTAGTCAGCATCATACCCATTAACCAAACAAAAACCACAATATTAGAAAACAAAAAGAAATTTCCCCATTCTACGCTAGACCAAGCAAATAAATTTAAATTTATTACTCCACCAAAAGGATTAGTAATAATTTCTGGTCCAATGCCAAAGGCAATAATTATCCCTGCAGCTCCAAAAGCAAAAATTAATTGTTTAATTGGTGATAAATTATATTTGTCGTCCAATAACCCCCCAATCATTAAAAACAAGCTACCCAAAAACAAAGCCAACAAATAACTAGATTTAATATTTGGAGTCTGGTAGCCAGTAAATTGAAAAACTACTAACACTACCAAAAAGAAAGCAAAAAAAATTGCCCAACCACCACCCAAAGCAATTTTATGTTTATGAATTTTTCTGGCCAAGGCTTTGGGTTTATCCACAATTCCCCAGTAGAGCATAAGCAAACGCACCAAAGGTGTAAGAAGCAAAGCCACTAAAAAAGCCAATAAAGAATAAAAAAAATAATTCATAAACAAAAATAATCTTAACTACTAAGTTCTTTCAATTGATAACTTTAAATCACGACCAATTACGATTTTGTCACGTCGCTCTAATTTATTTTCCAAAATCAACTCTGCTAAACCATTTTCAATTGTATCTTGAATCGCTCGACGCATTGGGCGCGCCCCAAATTCTGGGTCAAAACCAACATTAGTTAAAGCTTCCAAGGCTTCATCGGTAATTTTTAATTCCACACCGCGTTTTTCCAAATCTTTACCAACTTGTTCAAGCATTATTTTGGCCACTTGCATTATTTCATAGCGGGTTAAACTCTTGAACAAAATAATTCCGTCAAAACGATTTAAAAACTCTGGACGATAATATTGTTTTAATTCATGTTTAATTAATTGTTGACGAATACTTTCCAAAGAAACTCCTTGGATTAGTTGCTCTTGCACAAAACTAGTTCCAGCATTGGAAGTAGCAATAATAATGGTATTGGTAAAATCGATTACCCTGCCCGTAGAATCGGTTAATCGACCATCGTCAAATACCTGTAAAAATAAATTCAAAACATCGGGATCGGCTTTTTCCATTTCATCTAAAAGCACCAAGGAAAATGGATGCTGACGCACAGCTTCGGTAAGCATACCACTTCCTTGTTGTCCTGGTTGACCAATCAAACGATAAATACCGGTTTTATCTTGAAATTCACTCATATCAATCCGAACCATTTTGTCTTCTCCACCAAAATAAACTTCGGCAATTGTTTTGGCTAATTCGGTTTTACCTACACCAGTAGGACCCAAAAATAAAAAGTTAGCAATTGGCCGTTTTTGTGAACGAATTTCTACCCGGGCACGACGCAAAGCATTGGCAATCAATTTTACAGCTTCGTCTTGACCAACTACTCGTTCATGCATTTTTTGTTCCAAACGCAATAATTTTTCTGATTCATTTTCGGTTAAACTAGTAATTGGCACCCCAGTTTTTTTACTAATAACTTCCGCTACCGCTTCACCATCGACCAATTGATTTTGCCCTTTTTCTTGACTCACCCAACTAGCAGCTTCACTCATAATTGATAAAGCACTTTCTGGTAAATTTTGTTCATGTAAATAATTTTTGGCCATTTTTACACAATCAGCCAAAGCCTCATAAAAAAAGAAAACATTATTTTTGTATTCCACTTGTCCGGCTTTTGATTCCAAAACTTGTACTGCTTGATTCTCGGTCATTTCTTTGATATCTACTCGCGAAAGCACGGTACCCAACTCAGTATTCAAAACTTTTTGATTATAATTACCTACGGCAGAGGTAGCAAAAGTTAAAAATTTTCCTGGTCCTAAATATTCGGCCAAAGTTCCCGAAACGTCTACTCCACCATTGGCACTATCACTTACCCCAACCAAATCATCAATATTTTTGATAAACAAAATAATATTTTTGGCTTTGCCAACTTCATGCATAATTCTAATTAAACGTTCTTCTGCCCCACTAGCCGTGGTACCAGCCAATAAACTAGCTGTGGATAATTGCACCAAGCGCTTATCTTTTAATCTGTCGGGTACATCATCTTCAATCATTTTTTGGGCAATGCCTTCAATAATACTCATTTTACCTACTCCGCGTTCGCCAACCAAAGCCACACTTTGTCGCCCGCCTTCGATAATCCGAAAAATTTCTTTTATCTCTTCTTCACGCCCCACACAGGGAGCCAAATAGCCATATTTGGCAGCCATCGTAAGATCTTGACTAAAACTGTTTAAATAAGGTGTAGCCACAGCTGTCATCGCTCGATCTAGTCCGTGTTTATTACGCCTAGACGCAGCTTTTTGAAATTTATGATATTGTTTTCTTAAACGTTCACGAATTCGGAGCCACTCCGTGACATTGGCCAATTTATCTTTATCAATTTTTAAATCATAGAGTATTTCTTGAATAACTTCGGATTGATACACAACAGCCAATAACAATTCCGTAACATGTACATACTCTTGCCTAGCATTTCTGGCCAATTCGTAAGCTCTAAATAATATTTGTTCTAAATCATCACCAACTTTTGGTAATTGTTTGATTGAATTTTTTACAAACAAATCTGCCAAGCGCGCCTGTAACAACTTAACGGGTATACCCAAACGTAAAAAAACTGTATTTATATGGGTGGAAGACAATAAACTGTAAAAAAGTTGTAAAGCAGTAATTTCTTGACTACCAGTTTTTTTGGCCAAAAAATAAGCCTCTTCCAAAACTGCCAAATTGTCGTTGGTAAACGTGGCACTAATATCTTTACGCTTGTGTTTTGGTGTTTTTACTGCCACGGTCCAATTTTGTAAAGTATTATTCTCTTCAATTTCCTGATTATCTTGGTTGACTTCTTTATAAGACAAAATATCTACAATTTCTGGAGCTTTGCCCAAAACAAACAAACGATATGATAAATAACCAAAACCAACTATACTTAACCAAAAAAGTATAGCTAAAGGTGGGCCATTAAACCAAAAATCTGCTATAAAAATTACTTCCCACCAATCTAATAAATAAATATTATAAAAAAATAAAACCAAAAAACCCAAAGAAAAAACTAATGCTCCCACAATTTGCAAGCGCTCCATTCTGCGTCGGGCTCGCCGTAAACTTATTTGATACAAATTTAAAGGTTTGCCCCAATATAAAAATTTATGCTTAAAAAAAGTACCCATACTCATGCCGGCACATTCTGGACATTTTAAAATACCTCGCATACCAGTATTTTGACAAACATTACAAGACAAAACATTTAAAGGAGGATTTTTAGCAAAAAGCATAAAATTAAATTAAAGCTTGATAAAGCATAAAAATCACCAAAATTGGTATAACAAACCACAACAAAAAAATTAAAAAAACTACTGCCAACCAGATCAATAATGCCAAACTTCGAAAGATTACATTAAAAAAACGCATCATTACACTAACCAAACGTCCTTGAAAATCAGTTTGACCAAACATAGGCACAAATAAATTTTTGAGCCACAAACCAGGCGCCAAAAACTGATTGCCTGTTAAAAATAAATTTATACAAAATTCAGCCGACTGCCAAGCTCCATGAGTGAACCACCAAAGAGGAAAATACAAAAAATCAAGAAAAAATTCCAAAGCAATTCTCTGAAAAACCAATATCCACATACACAAAAACTTTATAAACTTTATAAACTTTTGACCTTATAACTTGATTTATTATATCACAAAAAACAAAAAACTCCCAAGTAGGGAGTTTTGAATTTAACGTCTAGCCACCGTAGTGCCAAGAATTGTTACATAACGCACACTATCTACCGCTACTAACCCTAATTCTGTCATACGATTTTCCAGATTTTTTAATGATCTTTGCTCGGCAATTTGTAAACCTAATTTTTGGTTGGTTTTCTCCAAATCACTAATTTGTTTTTGTAAATCATTAATAGCAAAGCCCTTGGTAGATGCCGAACTAGTTTGCCAAACAAATAGCACCCCAAAAATAACTATCAAAAAAAGCAATACAACTCGATAACCAACGCCAAATATCCAATGTTTATTTTGTATTTTTTGGTCGCGTAAAGTTTTTTGTTGGCAAAAATATGGACTCATAATTTTTCAATTACTCGAAGTTTAGCCGAGCGAGCGCGAGGGTTACTTTCGTATTCTTCTTTACCACACTCAACCGGTTTTTTGTTAATAATTAAAATATTTTTTTCTTTGTTTTTCTTAAAAAAATGTTTCACTATTCTGTCTTCCAAAGAATGAAAACTAATTACAGCCAGTCGTCCACCAGGTGCCAAAATCTCTACTGCTTGTGGTAATACTTCTTCCAATGATCCTAATTCACTATTTACTTCAATTCTTAAGGCTTGAAATATTTTGGTGGCTGGGTGTAATCCACCAATCCAAGGTATTTCTTCTTTACTACCCAATTTTTTACGATAAACTTGTAAAATTATTTCTACCAAATCACCTACAGTTTCAAACTCCTTAATTTTTCTTTTCTCAACTATTGCTTCGGAAATTTTTTTGCTTAATTTTTCTTCACCATAGTCTGTAAAAATCCGATTTAATTCTTTTTCAGTACGAGTGTTTAAAATATCGGCGGCCGAACCAGTATTACCGCCAAAATATCTCATATCAAGCAATTCTTCTGGATACTGAAAGCTAAATCCTCGACCCCGTTCTTCAAATTGTGGACTAGACCAACCCAAATCTATTAAAATTGCATTTACCGGTCCAAAATTATTTTCTGTAACAATCTTTTTTAAATTACGAAAATTATCCCGAATAAACACTACTTGATTTTCAAAATTGTAAAGATATTGTTTGGCTTGTAGTATTGCCTCTGGATCAGCATCAATTCCCATTACCTTGCCAGTCGTATCAATTTTTTCTAAAAATTTTTCCGTATGTCCCCCATCACCCAAAGTACAGTCAATTACCTTCATGCCAGACTTTAACTGTAATGAATCTAAAACTTCATTTAATAAAACCGGTACATGACGCATATATTTATATTCCTAAACCAAACATTTCTTCGGCTATTTTGTTACTATCTTTTTCGGTTTTATTTTTGTAATCATTCCACTTAACACTGTCCCAAAGTTCTAAACGACTATAAAGACCAGCAACAACAATTTCTTTTTTGATACCAGCAAACTCACGTAAATATTCTGGCAACATTACTCGTCCTTGTTTGTCTACTTCCACATCCATAGCTCCTGCCAACATTAGTCTGGCAAAAGCTCGGGTATTGGCTTGGGCAAATGGTAAGGCAGCTAATTTTTCGGCTAGTTTGGCCCATTCGTTTTTGGTATACAAAAAAAGACAGTTATCCAATCCCTTGGTTACTATTGCTCCTTTGGTAAGATCTGCCCGAAATTTCTTTGGCACTGCCAAACGTCCCTTTTCATCTAAATTGTGCGAATATTCACCAATAAACATAGTTTCACTAATTTCTTGACACAGATAGCACAGATAAATAAATAGACAAGCATTTTATTTATTTGATAATCCGTGTGATCTGTGTCAAAAAATCTATGCTTCATTTTCCCCATTTTTCCCCACGTACTACCATTATATTCCACTTTACTAGCTAACACAAGTGTTTTTACCCATAGTTATCCACAACTTTTCGCCATATATTGACAATAAAGCTATTATTGTTTAAGCTTTGTTTGGGGAACAAAAATAATACATGGAGAAAGTCATGCGACTGGAAACCACCAGAGCCCACAAGTGTGTTGTGGTAAAAATCGATGCTGATGAGTTGTCCAAAAACGTTGGCTGTCAAGAGTTCATGATGGCTGCAAAACCAATACTTGAAACAGAAGCAGATATTGTTCTGGACATGAGCAAGATAAATTATATTGATACTGCAGGACTTGCAGCAATTCTCTCTTGCTACCGTTCATGTGATGCCAAGCATGGTTTTCTACGCCTTGCTTGCCTCACACGGCCTGTTGCCAGACTCTTCACGCTGGTACGATTGGACAGGGTCATCCAAATTTACGATACCATCGAAAAGGCAATTGCCAGCTTCAACATCTAAACCTTCCACCCCCCCTCCACGCCTTATTCAGCGTTCACTCCGAGCGCTAAACCCAAGCAGGCGTGGACAAAAAAAGACCGTTCGTCCCCCTGCCCCGCTTTACAAATATTTATTTGTTTGCGAGGTAGGAGGCAATGACGAACGGTCTTTTTGCTTTTTATTTACACAATTTTTCTCAAACTTCTTTGGTACTTAATCGCAAAGCGGTGAGCTTCATCACGCACTATAATTAATAGTTCTCTATTAACACTTACCCATTTTACAAATTCCCTGTCTTTGCTTCCCAAAATAAATTCGTTCTTTTTCCTTTCCGGGCCTTTGGCAATTCCTACTACTGATATCTTAAATTTATTTATTCTAATTGTTTCCACTACTTTGTTTACTTGCAGCACTCCACCGTCAACTAATATTATTTGTGGTAAAGCCCAAACACCGGCAACTCCTCCTACCCCCTCTTGGTAAGAGGGGGACACGTGCTTAAGACGTCGCTCAATAACTTCTGCCAAACAATCCACATCACTTTGTCCTACCACAGTTTTAATTTTAAATTTTCGATATTCTGCTTTATTTGGCTCATTATTTTCAAAAACCACCATACTGCCAACTTTTCCCGAACTTCCTAAATTTGAGATATCATAGCCTTCTATTCGTACCTGCCCCCTCCTTACGAAGGAGGGGTGGCCCGACGTCGCAGTCGGGTCGGGGTGGTTAGAAACAAAACTTTTATTTAACAAAGCAATATCTTGAATTTTCTGCAAATTTTTTATTTGATCTCGCAATCTTCCTGCTTCTTCAAATTCATGATTTTTTGAAGCCAGCTTCATTTCTTTGACTAAATTTTTTAATAAACTTTTTTTCTTACCACTTAAAAATTGTACCAATGGTTTGATTACTTTCTTTTTATAATCACTCGGACTTATTTCTCCCGTGCATACTCCCAAACACTGACCTAGTTGATAATACAAACAAGGCCGACAAGGCTTACCAGGCTCACAAATCGAAATTGAAAATAGCTTTTGCAACATTCGCATCATTTCTTTGGTTTTCAATCCTGGATAAGGCCCAAATAATAACCCCCCTCGCCCCCCTTTACCAAGGGGGGTAAGTGAACGTACTTTTTTTCCCCCCTTATTAAAGGGGGGTTGGGGGGTTGTTGGCCGTTTTAATTCATGTTCTCTTATTAATTCAACCCGCGGAAATTTATCATCAGTAATCACAATATAATTCCACGACTTATCATCTTTCAAATCAACATTATATTTCGGCTGAAATTTTTTAATTGTATTTGCTTCCAAAATTATTGCCTCTAAAACTGAATCAGTTTGAATAGTTTTTATATCTACCACTTCATGAATCATTTGTTCAATCGGTCGCGTCGTCCGCGCGCCAACAAAATAACTTCTAACTCTATTTTTCAAACTCGTAGCCTTACCCACATAAATCAATTCCTTTTTGGTATTATAAAAAAGATAAATACCGGGTTTATCAGGAAAATTTTTGATTTTGGATTTTAAATCCATAAGATTATTCTAAAACTCGTTTTAGGTATTGCCCCGTATAACTTCTAGCTTTAATAGCAACTTCTTCTGGTGTGCCAGTTGCCACCAATTCTCCGCCCTTGTCCCCTCCCTCGGGACCAAGATCAATAATCCAATCAGCACATTTAATTACATCCAAATTATGTTCAATTACCATTACGGTGTTACCCTGATTTACCAATCTTTCCAAAACTACTAATAACTTTCTCACATCATCATAATGAAGTCCAGTAGTTGGTTCGTCTAGTAAATACAAAGTTTTGGTAGTTCCATGTTTAGCAAGTTCACGAGACAATTTGATGCGTTGAGCTTCACCACCTGATAGTGTGGTAGCCGATTGCCCTAAAGTTAAATAATCCAAACCAACTTCATTTAATATTTTTAATTTATCATAAATCATCGGGATATCTTTGAAAAAATCTTCAGCTTCTTCAATCGTCATAGCTAACACTTCGGCAATATTTTTTTCTTTAAAATAAATATCCAAAGTTTCTTGATTAAAACGTTGACCTTTACAAACATCACAAACAACTTCTACACTTGGCAAAAAATGCATTTCTATTTCTAAATTTCCACGACCACCACAATTTTCACAACGACCGCCGGATACGTTAAAACTAAAACGACCTGATTTAAAACCCTTCATTCGAGCTTCTGGTGTTTCGGCGTATAGTTCCCGAATATGATCATAGGCCTTGGTATAGGTAGCAGGATTAGAACGTGGAGTACGACCAATTGCACTTTGATCAATGGTAATCATTCGATCCAAATATTCAGTACCGGTTAAACTTTTGTGAGCCCCGACGGGTTTATGCATCCTAAAAAATCGATTATTTATTTCTTTATATAAAATATCGTGCATTAGAGTAGATTTACCAGAACCCGAAACTCCAGTTAAACAAACAAACCGACGCAGAGGAATTTCTACATTAAGATTTTTTAAGTTATGTTCTGTAGCACCTTTGATTTTTAATTTTGGTGTTGTCGAATCAACTTTTCTTCTTTTTTCAGGAATAGGAATTTTTAATTCTCCACGCAAATATTTTCCCGTGAGAGATTTTTCTGCACTACCAAAAGTTTTACAATCAATCACTTCACCATTTTGAATTTGTTTGGAAATTGGTAATTGGAAATTTGACATTTTCTTACCTTGTAACAATTTTTCTAGTTGACCACTAAATACTATTTCTCCTCCATGCACCCCCGCTTTTGGACCAATATCCACCACCCAATCACTAGCCAAAATAGTATCTTCATCGTGTTCTACCACAACAATAGTGTTGCCAATATCACATAAATTACGCAATGTTTTTACCAAACGATCATTATCTTTTTGATGTAAACCAATCGTTGGTTCGTCTAATACATACAAAGCACCAACTAAACGCGTACCTACTTGTGAGGCCAGTCTAATTCGTTGAGCTTCACCACCACTCAAACTGCCGGCCTTACGATTTAAAGTAAGATAATGCAAACCTACGTCATACATAAATTGTAGACGATTACCAATTTCTTTTAATACGGCACTGGCAATTTCTTGTTCACGCTCGAGCATATTTATTTCAGTTTCCGCAAAAAATTCTCTGGCTTCGGCAATCGCCAAACTAGTTACTTCATAAATATTTTTTTCATTTATTTTTACACTTAGGGCGTTAGCATTTAAACGTTTACCCAAACACTTAGGGCAAACTTCTTCGGAAAACAGTTCTTTGGTACCCAAACCATTACAATGTTCACAATAACCATAAGGACTGTTGAAACTAAACAAGCGTGGTTCAATTTCTGGAAAACTAAAACCATCATTAGGACAAGAATATTCTGTACTAAAAATTTGTTCATCACTATTTGGATAAATAATTGTGCAAAGACCTTTTGACAATCCCACAGCTGTTTCCACAGCCTCAGCAAGACGTGTGTCCTCTTTTAACAAGAGAGGAATACGGTCAACAACAATGTCAATGCTATGCTTTGTATTTTTTCCCAATACAATTCTATCTTTTAAACTTTTCATTTTACCATCTACCCGCACTTCCAAAAAACCAGAATTATACATGTCATAAAGCATTTGATAATACTCCCCTTTTCTTCCACGAACTACTGGCGCCAACACAATCAATTCACTATTTTTTTTACTCTGAACTAAGAACTCGGAACTTAGAACTCTTTCCACCATTTCATCGGTCGTCATTTTTTCTATTTTTGTACCACAAAGTGGGCAATGTGGTTTTCCCACCCGCGCATACAAAACCCGTAAATAATCATAAATCTCGGTAATTGTCGCCACAGTTGAACGCGGATTGGCACTGTGAGCTTTTTGATCAATGGAAATTGCCGGCGATAAACCAGTTATCTCGTCAACATCAGGTTTTTGCATACCACCCAAAAATTGCCTTGCATAAGAAGACAAAGATTCTATATATCGGCGTTGACCTTCGGCAAAAATTGTATCAAAAGCTAGGGAAGATTTTCCCGAACCTGACAGCCCTGTAAAAACAATCATTTTATTGCGAGGTAACTCTAAATCAACATTTTTTAAATTATGTTCACGCGCGCCTTTAATAATAATTTTATTCTGCATAGAAATCCAAAAAGCCCCTTGACTGGGGTTTAACTAAATAACATAGAAAGATCTACTAGCTTTTCAATTATACCAAACTAGTATGCTTTGTCAATTCCTGTTTATGTATTATAATATATAGGATAATTAATTAACATTACTATGCGCGTCACTTCTAAAGTATCTTTAATAGTTAATATTTTTGTAGTTTTTTTTGGTCTAGCGATTTTTATATTAGGAATTTTGTTGATTAAACATTCAATTTTTGTAGAAGAAACGTTTCAAACAACTACAGGCACAATTTATAATATAAAAACAGAACCACTTGGTGTCGATCTACCTGGTTCGTATCTAGATTACTTGCAAATTGAATTTTCTCTACCAAGTGGAGAAAAAATCAAATTCACTAATGAATATAATAAAGAAAATGTTAAATATAAGATTGGCGACACGCTACCAATTTATTACAACCCAGAAAAACCAGAAAATGCTTACGTGGCTGATTATCGCTTTTTATTTATACCTGGAGGAATTTGTTTGTTAATGGGTACGGTATTTATACTTTTTGCCGGACAATTTGTAGTAAAATATTTTTGGCAAAAAAATCATAATTAAAAAAACGGCTTTAAGCCGCTTTTTTTCTTTTCCCCAACTCTCTTATTTCATCCCTTAAAATAGTCGCCAACTCAAACTCCAAATTCTTGGCTGCATCTTTCATTTGCTTCTCTTTGTCTTTAATAATTTCTTCAAGTGGTCGGTTGTCCCCCAACAAATCTAATTCCAAAATACCACTAGCTTTGTTGGCTTTGTAAGTCTTGCTAGCCTTTTTCGTTATTCCTAGTTCTCCTAAAATATCTTTAATATTTTTTTGAATTGTTTTTGGCGTAATATTATGTTTTTTATTATAAGCAAGTTGAATTTCACGACGACGAGCAGTTTCATCTACAGCTTTTTTGATTGAGCCAGTAATATTATCGGCATACAAAATCACTTGGCCATTTACATTACGCGCAGCCCGACCAATGGTTTGAATTAAACTAGTGGCACTCCGCAAAAAACCTTCTTTATCCGCATCCAAAATTGCAACTAGAGATACTTCGGGCATATCCAAGCCTTCACGCAACAGATTAACCCCAACCAAAACATCAATTATTCCTTTACGCAAATTGGTGATTGTTTCAATACGTTCTAAAGTTTGAATATCACTATGAATATAACCGACTTTATATTTTTTATTTAATAAATATTCATTCAAATCCTCAGCCATTTTTTTGGTAAGCGTAGTCACCAATACTCGTTCATTACTTTTTATTCTTTCATCAATACGAATAATAAGATCTTCAATCTGCGACAATTTCTTAATTTCATTATTTCTTAATTTCTTTACATCTACTCCACCAGTAATTGGTTTAATTATAATCTCAGGATCAATTAAACCAGTCGGTCTAACTATCTGTTCTACCACTTGCTCACTTTCTTTGATTTCATAATCACTCGGGGTGGCAGAAACATACAATACTTTATTTATTCGCTCTTCAAACTCTTCGTAATTTAATGGACGATTATCCCGAGCACTCGGTAAACGAAAACCATGTTCTACTAAAGTATCTTTACGAGATTTGTCGCCGGCATACATACCACCAATTTGTGGCACGGTTACATGTGATTCATCGATGACGGTCAGAAAATTACCTGTCATTGCGAGCCCGGAACGGAGTGGAGGGCGTGGCAATCCCATACTTTCTGGGGATTGCTTCGCTGTGTCGCTCGCAATGACACTTGATTTCACAAAATAATCTAATAATGAAAAAGGTGGCTCACCCAAACTACGACCATCAAAATGGCGAGAATAATTTTCTATACCATTGCAGTAACCAATATTTTTAATCATTTCCAAATCATAATTCACTCGACGTTTTAATCTTTCGTACTCCAAAACTTTTCCTTTTTTTTCAAATAGAGCTAGTTGTTGTTTTAATTCTTCTTTGATAGTTTTGAAAGCTCTAGTGCGCATTTCTGGACTCGCTACATAATGTTTGGCTGGAAACAACCACATATCGCTCACAATGTGTTTTACTTTTCGGGTGACAGCATCAACCATTTCAATCAAATCAATCTTATCCGATATTTCTAAACGATAAATTACTTCTTCATTCACGGGCATTACTTCAAAAACTTGTCCACGCAAACGAAAGGTTCCGCGTTTTAAATCCGAATTTGTACGTTCAAATTGCATTTCAACTAATTGTGCCAACATTTCTGTACGCTTTAATTTTTGCCCAAGTTCCAAATGTAAAACAATTTTTTCATATTCTTCGGGCGAACCCAAACCATAAATACACGAAACACTTGCCACAATAATTACATCTTTGCGAGTTAAGAGAGCTTGAGTACAAGCATGGCGCAAGCGATCAATTTCTTCGTTTATTTGTGCTTCTTTTTCGATATAAGTATCACTGCCCGGCATATAGGCCTCGGGCTGATAATAATCATAATAAGAAACAAAATATTCTACAGCATTATCAGGAAAAAATTCCCGAAATTCATTGCACAATT
>Ga0172379_10007663_pt1 | contig 13922 bp, 9 predicted proteins | sample GrowelOW334metaG_FD_119756 | JGI IMG/M metagenome (GOLD analysis project Ga0172379, IMG submission 119756) | Groundwater microbial communities from an aquifer near a municipal landfill in Southern Ontario, Canada - Groundwater well OW334 metaG | ecosystem: Environmental > Aquatic > Deep... | reverse complement strand
TTGGTTACAGAGATTATGATAAGGCAAGACTGAGCCAGGATAAAATGGTTCTTTTTATGAAAGGGCTCTATCTTACCTGCCAAAAGTATAAAGCAAAATTAAACGAAGCTAATTTTACCGATGAGAATATTGCGCAGATACAGCAGTTTGCCGTTGAACTTGACGAAGCAAACCAGGCGCAAAATCAATTTAATAAAAACAGCTCTACACTTACTCAAGACCGCATAATAAAAGTGAATGCTGTCTGGGAAGCTATGGGAAAGATATGCTCGGCAGGTAAAATTATTTTTGCAAGTGATTATGCAAAACTGCAAAGATATAATTTGCCGGAAGTGGCAGCGAGTGCCCCTAAGACGGATGTTCCTCCGCCTCCGCAGAGTTAGGTGCTTAGATAGAATACGTTGCGAGCGTTGCGGAACGTGGCGAGTTTTGCGAGATATCTCGACTCCGCCCGGTATTGTCTTCCGCAAAGAACGCAAGGAAGGCGCAACGTTCGCAACGGAAGAGTATTTGTTCTTACACGAAGTTGCTCGAAGGAAAAAATCCGCAACGATTTTTGGAACGATAGTTATTCCTTTGTTGTTCTTCGTCAAAGGGTTCCTTCGTGTTTTCTCGTGAAAGAAATTTGTCCCTACATGAAGGGAATAGGTGCTTTTGTTTATTAAATTATTTTAATAGTTGTACAATTATTGTTTTTGGTTAAAGGAGAATAATAGTATGAAAAAAGACGACAGGAAAGAAAAAGCCGCAAAGACGGTTTTAGTAAAAACCAGACTTAAAGATTGTTATAATCGGCTAAAGAAGGGGGAAAAGTATCTTGCACTTACCTTCTCCAAGGGATCGTTCCGAAAACAAAAATCATCGCAAGCAAAAGAGATTCCTGGTTTTCAAGAAGTAAAAAACTTGATAGTTCAATTCGCGCAAAAATCACCGGGAGGAACCAGTGAGTAATCCAAATAACGACGAGAACAAAAAAATTGTTTTGTTCAGTCTCGACGAGCCGCGCTACGCATTGTATTTAACTGTAGTTGAATGTGTCGTCCGAGTGGTGGAAATTACTCCTTTGCCAAAGGCGCCGGAAATCGTTCTGGGCGTTATCAATTTCCATGGGGAGATTATAACAGTTATTGATATGCGCAGACGCTTTAATCTGCTTGCCCGTGAAATCGAACTGAAAGATCAACTCATTGTAGCTCGCACATCAAAACGACTTGTAGCGCTTGTAGTAGATTCAGTTATTGGTATACATGAACTTAACCATAACCAGGTTGTGGACTCTGAGCTAGCTTTCCCATTTACAGATTATCTTTCAGGTGCGGCAAAAATAGAAGGCAATCTTATTCTGATCAACGACCTTGATAAATTTCTTTCGCTTGACGAAGAGAATAAACTGGAAATAGCAACCCGGGAGATGACGGATGAGTCATAGTCTTCCGGATGATATATTATCACAGCTAAGCAGTACAATAGCTGTAAAAACTGCTTTACACTTCCCTAAGGAACGATGGAAAGATCTGGAATACAAAGCTGGTCCTGTCGCAAAAGAGTTCGGTTATGCGGACATAAAAGAATTTACTTCATATCTGCAATCTTCTCCTTTAACAGTTGATCAGATTGAAATTTTGGCGAGTCATCTCACAATTGGCGAAACATATTTTTGGCGGGAGCCGCAATCTTTTGAAGCTTTAGAACAAAAAATCCTGCCGGAATTGATTTGTTCACGAATGCAAAAAGAGAAGCGTTTACGAATCTGGAGCGCCGGCTGTTCATCGGGTGAAGAACCTTACTCCATTGCGATCGCACTGAAGAGATTGATACCTGATATAAAAGACTGGAGTATAACAATTCTTGCAACAGACATTAATCCAAGAACTCTAAAGAAAGCAATGAAAGGTATATACGGAAAGTGGTCATTCCGGAATGCACCCGGTTGGTTACAAGAAAAATATTTTCACCACAAAGAAGATGAAAAATATGAGATTCATCCCGATATAAAGAATATGGTAACATTTGCACATCTAAATTTAGCGGAAGCCAATTATCCATCCCCTTTGAACAATACTAATGCGATGGATATCATCTTCTGCAGGAATGTGCTGATGTATTTTGCTGAAGAGCGCACTAAACAGATCGCACATAATCTTTACAATTCTCTTGTTGACGGCGGTTGGCTGATTGTTGGTTCCAGTGAACTCTCTCAGCAAGTATTTCCGCAGTTTACTTCGGTAAATTATCCCGGGGCTATTGTTTATCTGAAAGATCATCAGAAGACTAAAATGCCGCAAGCTGTTCCTTTTGTAGAAGTTCCCCAGTCACAAAATTATTTTCATCTGCCGCTGATACCTGTTTACAAAATTGAAGAAATAAAACCATTACTCCCTGAACCCAAAAAAGAAGTTATTAAGGAAATAGAAAGTCCCTTACCCGGTCAGTCAATTTATGAAGAAACGTTAAATTTATATTCGCAAGGCAGCTATGCTGAAGTAATAGATAAACTTGAAAATAATGCAGCAACATCGGAAGAATTCATTCTTTTGATAAAGACGCTTGCTAATCAAGGTAAGCTAATAGAAGCAATAGCGAAATGTGAAAAAGCTTTTGCTGTTGATAAACTTAATCCCGGATTGCATTTTCTCTTCGCCGCAATTCTTCAAGAACATAACCAGATTAGCAAAGCGATTACTTCGCTTAACAACGTTATCTATCTTGATCCGGATTTTGTTCTAGCATACTATACATTAGGTAACATATTTCTGCAGCAGGGAGACGCTCAACGGGCAAAAAAAAATTTTGAGAATGCGCTGGCGCTTTTGAAAAAATTTAGCAATAACGATATTATACCGGAATCTGAAGGATTGACAGCCGGCAGGGTAAAAGAAATTATTCACATAATGTTACATAAGGAATTTCAAGAATGAAAAGCAGGAATAAAAATAATGCGAAGCATCCTTTGAATACTTCGGATCAGAAAACGAAGTTGGGAAATATTGACTGGGACCAAATCCGGCAGCGTTTGAGTTCTGTGCAAGACTCATTGGAACACAGTTTGGAAGTACCTGAAAAAAAGCGAAAAGAAATTCTGCAATCGAGAGCCAGAACGCTTTCTCAAGAGCCGCAAGAAGAGGATACAACTCAAAACTCTATCGAGGTTTTAGAGTTTATGTTGGCGTATGAGCGGTACGGCATTGATTCATTTTTTATTCGTGAAGTCTATCCGCTCAGAGAGCTTACACCTGTTCCCTGCACGCCGGCTTTTATCCTCGGCATTATAAATATACGTGGTAAGATACTTTCCATTCTCGATATCAAAAAATTCTTCGATATTCCGGAGAAAGGTCTGACTGATCTAAATAAAATCATTGTGCTTCACTCGGATACAATGAAGTTTGGTATTCTCGCAGATGTTATAATTGGTATGCGAAAAGTTTCACTAAACAAATTGCAGCCGCCATTACCTACTCTTACAGGAATCAGGGAAGAATATTCAAAAGGTGTAACAGAAGATAGCATGGTTGTTCTTGATGCATTTAAAATTTTATCGGATAAAAAGATCGTTCTTCATGAAGAAGTTGGCAAGTTACAAGTTTAAAGTTGCGAGTTGAAAAGTTCTAAATAAACCCTAAACTCGAAACTCGAAACTAAAAAACTTGCAACTATAAAAATTGATACTAAATAATAGGAGTAACAAACTATGAAATGGTTTCTTAATCTTTCAACACAAGCTAAGCTCTTCATAGGTTTTGGCTTGATGATCATCTTCCTGTTGGTCGTGATGATCACAGCGTACTCAGGTACTGCGGCGATTCAGGAATCTCATAAAAGTACCTTCGATGCCTTTGCAAATTCTATGGATATGAAAGACATGCGCTCTAACCAGAATGCAGTAAGGGCGAACTTGCTCAACATGATCCTGGTTACCGATCAGGTTGAGCGGGATAGACTGCTTCAAGATATTCAGAAACGCGACAAAGAGAACACAGAAAATATGCAGCGCATTACTCAACGCAACGCAAACGATCCGGAGATTCTCTCGAAGATAGAGGAGTTTGAAGCTATTCGGGTTCCCTACCGCCAGACACGGGAAACGAAGATCATTCCCTTGATTTATGAAGGGAAAGTTGAGGAGGCAAAACGGTTGACTTTAGGCGTCTATGCTGAACACAATGAGAAGATGCAGGCTCTTGCTGACGAATTGGTAGATGTATTGCAGAAAAAAGCAACGGCAGCCGTAAGCCAGTCCGAGCAAAGAGCAAATGAAACCATCCGTTTCCTTTTACTTGTAGGACTAATTGCATTGCTGCTTGGCGTACTGATGGCTGTGCTGCTGAATCGCATCATCGCCGGTCCGCTCAAAGCCGTCTCAGTGATTGCTGAACGGGTTGCGGCAGGAGATCTCACGGTCTCCGTTCCCACAGATTCTCGTTCTGATGAAGTTGGATTATTAACACAAACTTTTCGCAAGATGATAGAAAACCTCAGCAGCGTAACAAAAGAAATTCTCGATGGTATAAATTTACTCAGCTCTGCAGCAAGTGAAATTGTTGCAAGTTCAACTCAAGTTGCCTCGGGTGCGTCGGAAACTGCAACGGCAGTAAGCGAAACGACCACGACCGTTGAAGAAGTGAAACAAACAGCGCAGGTTGCAAGCCAGAAAGCAAAATACGTTTCCGACAGCGCACAGAAAGCAGCACAAGTTTCACAGACGGGAAAGAAATCCGTTGAACAATCCATTGAAGGAATGAACCGGATTAGTGAGCAGATGGAATCTGTTGCCGAGAGTATTGTTCGGTTAAGCGAGCAGAGTCAAGCCATTGGTGAGATAACAGCAACGGTGAACGACATTGCCGAGCAGTCGAATTTGTTGGCAGTAAATGCAGCAATTGAAGCGGCAAAAGCAGGAGAACACGGGAAAGGATTCGCAGTAGTAGCACAAGAGGTAAAGAGTTTAGCAGAACAATCCAAACAAGCCACTGCACAGGTAAGAACTATTTTGATGGACATACAGAAAGCGACAAGTGCGGCGGTGATGGCGACAGAACAAGGCAGTAAAGCTGTTGAAGCGGGAGTGAAACAATCAACAGAAGCCGGTGAATCAATACGTATGCTTGCAGATAGTATAAACGAAGCTGCACAGGCGGCGACACAGATAGCGGCATCAAGTCAACAGCAGTTGGTCGGAATGGATCAAGTTGCAATTGCTATGGAGAACATCAAACAGGCGAGTACGCAGAATGTAGCGAGCACTAAACAAACTGAGACTGCCGCTCAGAGTTTAAATGAACTCGGACAAAAACTTAAACAACTAATAGCACGATTCAAAGTTTAACGGTTGACGGTTATGAGTTACGAGTTATGAGTTGCAAGTTAAAGATACCCAAAACTCGAAACCCAAAACCCGAAACTTCATCACAAGGAGACATTATGACAATCGGAAAAAAAATCATCGGCGGTTACGCTATGACACTCGTTGCACTCGCAGTTGTAGCGGGTGTATCCTACTATGCATTGAACATAACGCAGAATTCTTACAACGAGTTTATTGATGTACGTGAAAGACTTGTTGACGCTGCGAATGAATTGCGTTTTGAGACCAGAGACCGCATCGCACACTTCCGGGCTTTTCTTCTGTATCCGGGAAACCGGGCAGAATACTTGAAAGAGTTGGAACAGGATGAGAACAAGTTCAAAGAGATCAGCGAGAAGATGCGGACGCTTGTTCTTACTGATGCCGGCAGCGGGATGGTAGATGAGATTGCCCTCCTCAACACTAAGCACTGGGCGGCAATTAAAAATGTTATAGCATTAGCACAGCGGGGAAAAGGTAAAGAGGTGCTCGCTTCGGACATCAAAGATGTTCGACCGTTGTCGGATGGATTAGTAGATAAAGCCGAAGCGTTTCGTGACCGGCAGATACGGCTTATGACCGAAGGACGCGCCGATGTTACCGCTACAGTGGACAGCGCTTTCCTGGTAATGGGAATTGTCTCTTTGATTGGTATTCTTTTAACTGTGCTTTTAAGTTTGTTCCTTACCCGCGTAATTACACGCACACTGCAAGAGAGCACTTTACAACTCTCATCCTCCGCTTCCGAAATAGTTGCAATGACCACGCAAGTTGCTTCGGGTGCATCTGAGACAGCAACGGCAATTAGCGAGACAACCACAACAATTGAAGAAGTGAAACAAACAGCTCAGGTTGCAAGCCAGAAAGCAAAGTACGTTTCGGACAGCGCACAGAAAGCGGCACAAGTTTCACAGACGGGAAAGAAATCTGTTGAACAATCCATTGAAGGAATGAACCGGATTAGTGAGCAAATGGAATCTGTTGCCGAGAGTATTGTTCGGTTAAGTGAGCAGAGTCAAGCCATCGGTGAGATTACAGCAACGGTGAACGACATTGCCGAGCAGTCGAATTTGTTGGCTGTGAACGCTGCAATAGAAGCGGCAAAAGCCGGAGAACACGGAAAAGGATTCGCAGTGGTAGCACAAGAGGTAAAGAGTTTAGCAGAGCAATCCAAACAAGCGACAGCGCAGGTAAGAACTATTTTGATGGACATACAAAAAGCGACAAGTGCAGCGGTAATGGCTACCGAACAAGGCAGTAAAGCTGTTGAAGCCGGAGTGAAGCAATCAACGGAAGCCGGAGAATCGATACGAATACTTGCAGATAGTATTTCCGAAGCAGCACAGGCGGCGACACAGATAGCGGCATCGAGTCAGCAGCAGTTGGTAGGAATGGATCAAGTTGCATTGGCGATGGAGAACATCAAGCAGGCGAGTACGCAGAATCTGGCGAGCACAAAACAAGCAGAAACTGCCGCTCAAAGTCTTAACCAACTCGGACAAAAATTTAAACAGCTTGTTGGTGAACAGAAAACGTAAAATGGAATGACAATGAAAGAACAAAATAATGATTTTCTCAAACGGCTTCTTGCAACATTCAAAGCTGAGGCGGCAGATCATATCAAATCGTTATCTTCAGGTTTGATTGAGCTTGAGAAGGCAGCAGATTTAGAAATAAGAGCTAAAATTATTGAGAAAATTTTTAGAGAAGCTCACAGCCTGAAGGGCGCTGCAAGAGCGGTGAACAATTCCCCTATCGAGCGGATTTGCCAATCAATGGAAGGCGTCTTCGCTTCTCTGAAGAAAAAAGATATTGATCTAAAGCTTGAGCTGATTGATCTTCTTCATAAAGCTACCGGGAAGCTTGAAGAAATTCTTGAATCGCTTTCAGCAGAAGATAAACAAGTTGATGAAAAGAGTACGGAAACAATTACAAACAAACTTGATGATTATTTGAAAGATGCAAAGAGAACTGCTTCCAAAGATAGCGTTGCAGTTGAACCTGCTGTTCAAAAGGAATCTTCTGCACACACCGAAACGTTAACGACCGATACCATCCGTGTTGCAATATCGAAATTAGATTCTCTCTTTCTTCAGGCTGAAGAAATGATCTCATTAAAAATGTTAATGATGCAGAAAAGAAAGGACTTTCAAGACATTAAAACTTTTACTTCCTCGTGGAAAAAAGAGAAAGATAAAATCCTTAGCGACATACATGTTCTTCAGCATTTGATTGAAGAGGATAAGCATCAAAACGCACAGCAGCAATTAAAAGCTCATCTTAAGAAAGTTCTGGAATTTATTGATTGGGAGAATACATATTTCCGTACGCTTGAAGAAAAACTGATTACTATAGCAAAAGCGTCTGTGAACGATCAACTTACTACAACCCAAATGGTGGATAATCTTCTGGATGACGCAAAACAAATCGTCATGTTTCCGTTTACTTCTCTGCTGGAGATATTTCCGACATTTGTGCGTGAGCTTTCCCGCGATCAAGGAAAAAATGTTGAGTTGGTGATAGAAGGAGCTGAAATTGAAATTGACAGGCGTATTCTTGAAGAGATGAAAAGTCCGCTTATTCATCTTGTAAGAAATTGTATTGATCATGGTATCGAAAATCCTGAAAAAAGGAATCGTAAAAAGAAACAGGATAAAGGCACAATCAAGATTTCAGTTTCGCAAAAGAATGGCGATAAGGTTGAAATTATTATCTCTGATGATGGCGCAGGCATTGATCCCGAGAAAATACGTTTGGCAGTGGTTAAGAACGGAATTATTTCCAAGGATGAATCAAAAAAGCTAACTATTCAGGAATTACATACCTTAATTTTTCAGTCAGGTGTTTCGACAAGTCCAATCATTACCGATGTTTCCGGCAGAGGGCTTGGACTTGCGATCGTTCGGGAAAAAGTTGAGAAGCTTGGAGGTTCAATTTCTTTCAATACCGGTTTAGATGCCGGAACAACTTTTCACATTACACTCCCACTCACTCTTGCAACGTATCGCGGATTACTTGTAAAAGCAGCTGAACATAATTTCATTATTCCTATTACAAATCTTGAACGGGTTGTTTCATTTAAGAAAGAAGAGACCCGTTCCATTGAAAACAGGGAAACTATTTTGCTTAACGGTGAAGTTACCTCTCTTGTAAAACTCACCGCCGTGCTTGAAATGTCAGATAGCCAGACCGTGGAAAATTCAACCGACACATTGTTTGCCGTTGTTTTAAGAGCCTCTGGAAAGCGGATTGCCTTTTTAGTGAATGAAATTTTGAATGAACAGGAAGTATTGGTTAAAAGTTTAGGTCCTCAACTTTCCAGGGTTAGAAATATTGCCGGTGCAACGGTTCTTGGTACGGGAGCGGTTGTTCCTATTCTCAATGTTACTGATCTTATTAATTCCGCGTTACATATCAGCAGCGGAATAAAAAGCGAAATTGTTCCATATAAGAAAAAAGAGGAAAAGAAAAAATCGGTACTCGTTGCCGAAGATTCAATAACCGCCCGGTCGTTACTAAAAAATATTTTGGAAACAGCGGGATACCGGGTAACAACTGCCGTTGACGGAGTAGATGCTTACACTCAATTAAAATCCGGCGATTTTGATCTTGTCGTGAGCGACGTGGATATGCCGAGAATGAATGGTTTTGATCTAACAGCAAAGATACGTTCAGACAAAAAATTTGCGGAGATACCGGTCATTTTGGTTACTGCGCTTGAATCCCGCGAAGACAAAGAACATGGTATTGAAGCAGGCGCAAATGCGTATATTGTTAAAAGCAGTTTTGACCGGGGTAATTTGTTAGCGGCAATCGAAAGACTTTTATGAATGAACAGGCAAAGATTACACAGAGATTCACAAAGAAGTCACAGAGACACACAGAGTAAAAAAGGGAAAATAAATTATGGAGATTAATCAAGTAACCGTGAATGGATTTAAAAAGATATATACTTAAACTCTGTGCTACTCTGTGCTACTCTGTGCATTCTCAGTGTAACTCAGTGAAATAAAAAATAATGATTAAAAAATTCTACTGATAATTTGTAAAAATATTTAAAGTTAAATAAAAATGATAAAAGTGCTGGTTGTGGAAGATTCTTTGGTAATGCGTGAATTCTTAATTCAAATTCTTAACTCTGACCCGGAAATTGAAGTAGTTGGAAGTGCGCGGGATGGTGAAGAAGCCGTGACGGTTGTAAAAGAAAAAGCACCGGATGTAATAACAATGGATATTCACATGCCGAAATTAAATGGTTTTGATGCTACGCGAAAGATCATGGAAACCAATCCAACCCCAATTGTAATTGTTAGCGGCAGTACAAGAACTGAAGAAATTGCAACAACATTTCACGCCCTGGAAGCCGGCGCTTTAGCTGTTACAAAACGTCCGGCGGGTATTGGTCATCCCGATCATGATGCTACTGTAAAAGAATTAATTCAAACCGTTAAATTAATGTCCGAAGTAAAAGTTGTTAAACGCTGGCCCCGGGTTCAGAAAAAAGCCGAATATTCTCAGCCCTTACCGCCGGCTCGTGTAATGTTGAAAGAGGTTGTGCCGGATATTCAGCTTGTTGCCATTGGCGCATCCACAGGCGGTCCAATTGTGCTTCAAAAGATTCTTTCGCGGCTTCCTAAAAATTTTCCTGCGCCTGTAGTAATTGTTCAGCACATGGCAGCGGGATTTGTACAGGGATTTACTGAATGGATGGGTGAATCATTAAGTGTTCCAATTCACGTTGCGCAAAATGGTGAATACCTTTTACCGGGACATATTTATGTTGCGCCTGACGCATATCATATTGCTGTTACCGGCGGTAACCGGGTTGCATTACGTCAAGAAGGACCTGAAAACGGATTACGCCCTTCCGTTTCCTATCTCTTCCGGTCAGTTGCAGAAATGTACGGTCGGCGTGCAATCGGAGTACTTTTGACTGGAATGGGAAAAGACGGCGCAAAAGAATTAAAACAGATGAAAGAAAGCGGAGCCGTTACAATTGCACAGGATAAAGATAGTTGCGTGGTTTTTGGAATGCCAGGAGAAGCTGTTAAACTTGATGCCGCAACCTACGTGTTTCCCCCCGAAAAAATTTCAGAAGCGTTGATCTCTCTTGTTAATAGAACTTCTAAAGAAAATACAAACCAATGATTGGAGATTTGCAATGAGTAAAAAGAAAGATTCAAACAACAACATCGAAATCCTCATCGTTGAAGACAGCCCGACTCAACTTGAACAGCTTAGATATTCACTTGAAGAGCAGGATTATAAAGTCATAACGGCTATTAATGGTAAATTGGGGCTTGAGGCAGCGCGCAAAGAACATCCCGCAATAATTATCAGCGATATCGTCATGCCGGAGATGAACGGTTATGAGCTATGTAATGCCATTCGTTCCGATGAGATACTAAAAGATACGCCTATCGTTCTACTTACTTCTTTATCCACTCCTACAGATGTAATTGAAGCTTTGAAATGCGGTGCGGATAATTTCATAAGAAAACCTTACGATGAGAAACACTTACTTCTCAGGGTTGATAATATTCTTACGAATAGAAAACTTCGCTCAAGCGACAAAATGAAGATAGGAGTCGAACTGTATCTCGGCGGCAGTAAACATTTTATTACAGCAGAAAAACAACAGATTCTGGATTTGTTGATCTCAACATACGAGCAAGCAGTCGATCTCTGCGGTAGTCTTCAAGTGCGTGAACAGCAGCTTGATCGTGCTAACAAAATTCTGTCCGGTATTTACAACATTGCAAAAGGTCTTAACCGGGCAAATACAGAAAAAGAGGTTTTAGAAGGTGTTCTGGAACGTGCTTTAGAACTGCCTGATGTAAAAGCAGGTTGGATATTCATACGCAGCAGTGGATCCGAATTTAAGCTTGCAGCAGCCAAAGGATTGCTTGATGCACTAAGTACACCGGACGCTTTTGAAGGTGACTGTCTTTGCAAGCGGAAAGTACTTGCCGGTGAAATTGAAAAATCTTCGAATATTCAAGAATGTGAAAGATTACTTTACGCAAAAAACAACATACTTGGATTACATTCTCATGTCACTCTGCCATTACGATCCGGTAGTCAAGTTCTTGGTATAGTAAATTTAGTTGGCGAAGCAGATGTTTTATTTAGTGAAAATGATTTGCGCGTACTTAACGGAATTGGAAACCAAATAGGTACAGCGTTAGAACGATGCCGTATGCACGAACATTTAGAAGAATTGGTAAGGGAGAGGACTGCATCTCTAACAGCAGAGATTGCCGAACGAAAACGCGTGGAGGAGATGCTGCGTAAAAGTGAGTTGAGATTTCGGTCAGTCTGGGAAAAAGGCACAGATGGAATGCGGATTACAAATGAAGAAGGCATTGTGGTATTGGCTAATGATGCATACTGCAAAATGGTTGAGAAATCACGTGAGGAAATTGAAGGGAAACCGATAAGTATTGTCTATGAAGATGCTAAGCAAGCTGAAGTCTTACGGAAACATCAGGAGCGGTTCCGTTCCCGAAGCATCCCTGCTCATTTAGAACGGGAACTTGTCCTTTGGAATGGGAAAAGAATATTTCTTGAGTTATCGAATACATTCTTAGAGATTTCACATCAGCCAACATTATCATTAAGTGTTTTCAAGGACATCACCGAACGTAAGCAAGCGGAGGAAGCTCTTAGTTCAAGCGAAAGGAAATTTAAAACCCTATTTGAGAGCGCCAATGATGCAATCTTTCTAATGAAGGGAGATACTTTCGATGACTGCAATGTGAAAACAGAACAAATGTTTCAATGCCGGAGAGAAGAGATTCTTAGTCGAAGACCATATGAGTTCTCTCCTCCTTTCCAACCGGATGGACGTGATTCAAAAGAAAAAGCGCTTGAAAAAATAAATGCGGCTTATTACGGCGTTCCCCAATCTTTTGAATGGAAACATATAAAACTTGACGGGACACCTTTTGACGCTGAGGTGAGTCTTAACCGTATTTACGTTGACGGTAACATATTACTTCAGGCAATCGTACGCGATATTACCGAGCGCAAACGGGCAGAAAAAGAAATTGCAATGCTTGCTCACTCTTTAAGAAGCGTTAATGAATGCGTTAGCATCACTGATATGGAAGATAATATTCTGTTCGTCAATGAATCATTTTTGAAAACTTATGGTTACGATGAAACTGAATTGTTTGGAAAACATGTGAACATAGTACGTTCGATAAACAATGCGCCGGAATTAGTTAAAGAAATTTTACCTGCCACAAAACGCGGAGGATGGCAAGGTGAATTGTGGAATAAAAGAAAAGATGGAAGTGAATTCCCGATTTATCTTTCAACAACAATTATTAACGATAAAGACGGCAAACCTTTGGGACTAATTGGAGTTGCATCAGACATTACCGAGCGCAAGCGTGCTGAGAAAGAATTGATAGTAGCAAAAGAAAAAGCAGAATCTGCAAATAAGCTTAAAGATGCATTTATAAATAATATGTCACATGAGATTCGAACACCTTTGAACGGGATATTGGGAATGTCGGCTCTGATAAAAGGGAACTATTCTCAATACGTGGTAGAAGATGATGAATCATTATTTGCGGGAATAGATGACTCGGCGCAGCGTATTATTCGAACGGTAGATATGATCTTAAACTATTCACGGTTGCACACAGGTGAGTTTTCGGTTATCCCAAAAGAAATTGATATTCTTGAAATCTGTGAACGTATTATCCAACAGACCAAAGAAATGGCGGAAAAGAAAAACCTCGAATTTGTATTCGATAACCGGTGCGGTGAAACTAAAATAATTGGTGATAACTATTCGATAACCCAGGCTGTTACCAATTTGATAGACAACGCTGTAAAATATACTCAAAAAGGAATTGTAAGAGTTAGTCTCTTAAACAAAAATGACGACGAGTTGATCCTTGAAATAAAAGACAGTGGGATTGGTATAAGTGATGAATATTTAGAACATCTGTTTGAACCTTACATGCAAGAGGAAATGGGATACGGAAGATCGTATGAAGGTATTGGGCTTGGACTTTCTCTGGTTAAGAAGTTTTTAGATTTGAACAATGCCAATATATCCGTAGTTAGTAAAAAAGGAGAAGGGACAACCTTTACAGTTACATTTAAAAAAGTGATGAAACCAATGAGAGGGACCGGTGTACCTGAAAAAATTATCACCAAAGTTAAACCGGCGAATGGCGAAAAAAAACGTCTGGTGCTGTTAGTTGAAGATGATTTTATCAACCAGGTAACAACAAAAAGATTCCTACAAAACAGATATAACACTCTCATAACCGCTTCCTCTGATGAGGCACTGACTATCCTAAAAAAGAATAAAGTTGATATAATCTTAATGGATATTTCAATCGGCGGTTCAAAAGACGGGTTGGAATTAACCAAAGAGTTAAAAGCATCGAAGGAATTTCGTCACATTCCTATTATAGCGGTAACGGCACATGCTTTTGATAAAGACAGGCAAACCGCGTTGGCTGCAGGCTGCGATGCATATTTGTCTAAACCGTTTACAAAAGAATCTTTGTTGGAAAAAATGGATACTGTAATTGACAGAGCGGTTATTGATTAG
>Ga0172379_10007662_pt1 | contig 13923 bp, 12 predicted proteins | sample GrowelOW334metaG_FD_119756 | JGI IMG/M metagenome (GOLD analysis project Ga0172379, IMG submission 119756) | Groundwater microbial communities from an aquifer near a municipal landfill in Southern Ontario, Canada - Groundwater well OW334 metaG | ecosystem: Environmental > Aquatic > Deep... | reverse complement strand
GACCATCCCGCTGCTAGTTCGGGTTTTTTATGCCCGCCATAATTCTCGTACCCCTTTTTATATCGGTTTATTTACTGTCGCTGTTAATACCGTCCTGGCTTTATGGTTGGCGCCAAAATTTGGCGTTATCGGTTTAGCCTTAGCTTATACCATTGATAATATTTTAAATTTTATTTTATTATGGATCTGGCTAGCGGCTAAGGTCGGCAGTTTGGATATCAAGCGGATTTTAGTGACAGTTTTTAAATTTACCATCAGTGCTTTAGCGGCCGGTATCGCCGCCCAAATTACTAAAGTCTTAATTTGGCCGCTGGTTGATATGGCTAAGTTCAGCGGAGTCTTCCTGCAGCTAGCCGCGGCGGGCTTAGCCGGCATCTTAATTTATGCTTTCTTTTGTTATCTCTTTAATAGTGAAGAGTTATTTGGTTTCTTATCGGTCTTAAGCAATCGTTGGCCGTTTAAGAAGGTTGATATCGATGATTCCGGAGAGGCACGAGGGGTTTAATTAATATTATTTTATGTCCGATACTTTAGCCATAAAAAATATCCGAAATTTTTGTATCATCGCCCATATTGATCACGGCAAATCAACGCTAGCTGATCGGATGTTAGAGATTACTAATACGGTCGAAAAGCGGAAAATGAAAGAGCAGCTGCTTGATGGTATTGATATCGAGCGCGAGCGGGGGATTACGATTAAATTACAGCCGGTCACCATGAATTATCAGGGTTATCAGTTAAATTTAATTGATACGCCCGGCCACGTCGATTTTTCTTATGAAGTTTCACGTTCCTTGGCAGCCGTAGAGACGGCTGTTTTGTTGGTTGATTGTACTCAGGGGATCCAAGCCCAGACTTTAGCTAATCTATATTTAGCTTTAGAACAAAATTTGACGATCATTCCGGTCGTTAATAAGATCGATCTGCCGGCCGCCGATGTAGTTAAGACCAAACATGAAATAATCGAACTCTTAGGCTGCTCTGAAGAAGAAATAATCTGTTCTTCTGGTAAGACCGGGGCCGGAGTCAGCGAAGTTTTAGAGGCCGTCATCAAACGGGGTGGGGCGCCGCGTGAACCCGAAGAAATCAATCAGCCGGTAGGACATGATTATCCGCGGGCTTTGATCTTTGATTCTAAATATGACATTTATCGCGGCGTCGTCGCTTATGTTCGGGTTTTTAACGGAGCTTTAAAGAAGGGAGATAAGATTAAATTATTATTTACCGGAGTCGAAAGCGAAATCTTAGATTGTGGTTTCTTTAAACCAGATTATTTCTCTACCGGTTCCTTAAAGAATGGGGAGATCGGTTACGTGATTACCGGTTTTAAGGCCGTAGCCGATTGCCGAGTGGGCGATACTCTAACCGCTGGCCCAGGCGTAACTCATTCTGGAACGCTCGTTCCTTTGCCGGGTTATAAAGAGGTCCGGCCTATGGTTTTTGCCGGGATTTTTCCACGCGAGGGACATGATTTTAAAGAATTACGCGATGCCATGGAAAAATTAAAATTAAATGACGCGGCCCTGGCCTATGAACCGGAACGATCCGACGCCCTCGGTTTTGGTTTCCGTTGCGGATTCCTGGGACTCTTACATTTAGAAGTCTTTCAGGAGAGATTACGGCGGGAATATAATCTAGACTTGATCGTCACAGTCCCCAGCGTTGCCTATAAAGTTTTAAAATCCAACGGAGAAGAAATTATTATTCGAACGCCGCAACGTTTGCCGGATCCGACGCAAATCAATATAATTGAAGAACCTTGGGTAAAACTAGATATCATCACGCCTAAGAATTATCTTGGTAATATTATTAAATTAACCCAGGAAAAGCGGGGAATTTATAAAAATACCGAGTATATTTCGGCCGATGGCGACGATAGCCGCGTCTTATTGCATTATGAAATTCCCATGGCCGCGATTTTGACGGATTTTTATGATAAGATAAAGAGTGTTTCTGCCGGTTACGCTTCTATCAACTATGATTATTTAGATTATCGCCCGGCTGATGTAGTTAAGATGGATATTTTAGTGGCGGAAGATATAATCGAAGCCTTAGCGACCATAGTTTATCGCGATGACGCCTTCCGGGAGGGGCGGGAAGTAGTAGATATTTTGAAAAATAGCCTGTCTAAGCAGATGTTCGCTGTTAAGATCCAGGCCGCTATCCATGGAAAGATTATCGCGGCCGAAAAATTATCGGCACTTCGCAAAGACGTAACGGCTAAACTATACGGTGGCGATGTGACGCGGAAGAGAAAATTATTAGAAAAACAGAAGAAAGGTAAGAAGAAGATGATGGCGGCTGGCAAGGGAAGCGTCGAAATTCCGCCCGATACCTTTGTGAAAATTTTAAAAAGATAAATATTAATGATAAGTACTTCAATTTTATGAAAAGACGCAAAGTGATTAAAGTTTTATGGATTATCCTATCTTTTATAGTAGTGATTTCCATGGTCGCCTGGACGGCGATGGTCGGTTTTATCGGTTAATAAAAAAATGACCATGAAAAAATGGCAATTAGTCCCTAAAATCAGCCCCGAGTTTCTCGCCGCTCATCCGGAAATAAATCCGGTCGTTTTGCAGTTGTTAGCCAATCGGGGCTTAAAAGAGGACGAGGCTATTAATTTATTTTTAGAAGGCGGGGAAGGTCATGACCCCTTCTTATTTAAGAATATGGCCGCCGCCGTTGATTTGATCATCAAGCATTTGAAGAACGGCAGTAAAATAGTGGTCTACGGTGATTATGACGCCGACGGCGTAACCGCCTCGGTGATTCTCTTAGAAACTTTAAATATTTTGCACGGCGTCACCGAAGTCTATCTGCCCGATCGGGTATCCGAGGGTTATGGTCTTAATAAGGCGGCCATCAATCAGATCGTAGAGCAGGGTTTTAAATTGATTATTACCGTCGATAACGGGATCAGGAACAAGGAAGAAGTCGCTTATGCCCGCAAGTTGGGTTTAGATATTATCATTACCGATCACCACATGCTGCCCGAGGACGAAAAAGATTTGCCTGATTGTTTATATATTAATCCCTCGGATCAGCAAGACTGCTATCCAGAAAAATATTTGGCTGGCGTCGGTGTCTCTTTTAAATTAGTTTGTGCACTGCTCGCTAAAGCTAATTTACCCGAGAGCCAGAAAAAATTGATCCGGGAAAAATGTTTAGACTTAGTGGCGGTCGGGACTGTCGCCGATTTGGTCCGTTTATTGGGAGAAAATAGGCAGCTCGTCAAAGACGGTTTAAAAGTACTCAATCAAAATAAGCGCTTAGGACTTAATGAATTGATTAAAGTTGCTAAAGTTAATGGTGGACGCCTACTGCAGGCCTGGAATATCGGCTGGCAAATAGCGCCGCGTCTTAACGCCGCCTCCCGTTTAGCTCATGCTAATAATGCTTTTGCTCTATTAACCACGACTGACCCGGCGGAAGCGCAAGAATTGGCCGTGGAGCTTAATGCCCGTAATATCAGTCGGCAGCAGATCACGGAAGAGATTTCTAAACAAGTGGAAGCGCAGATCGATTCGGCCAATTTACCGCTCGTTATTATCGGGGTAGCCGGCGAAGATCAAATTTGGAACGAGGGAGTTATTGGTCTGGTCGCGGGACGGATCGCGGAAAAATATTATCGTCCCACTCTTATTATCACCCGTTTAATCGAGGAGGCGGAATTTGATCCCCTAACGAAAAAATTAGTTCCGAAAAAAGTGACTTTTAAGGGATCGGGCCGGTCAGTCGCAGAATTTAATCTGATCGCCGCGATTGAAACCAACGCCGATCTACTTGATAAGTACGGGGGGCACCCAATGGCCTGCGGATTTTCTATAGAAAATGAGAAAAATTTAGAAATTTTTAAAACTCGACTTCTAGCGCTAGCCGCCCAAAAATTAAAGGCCGCCGATTTGATTCCGAAATTAGAGATTGAAGCGGAATTGAAATTAAACCAGATTAATCTGGATTTAGCCGAACAAATAAATAAATTAGCGCCTTTCGGTCAGAATAATCCGCAGCCCCGGTTTGTCAGTTATGACCTACGGGTGGACGATATTACGACTATGGGTTTTGATAATCAGCATATTAAATTGCGGTTATCAGAAACCGCTGTTCCGACCGGTCGGGGTTCTTCTTTCTGGGCGATCTCTTTCGGTTCGGCGCAAGAATATCGAGAATTTAAAGTCGGCGATAGAATCGACCTCGTTTACTATTTGGAAGTCAACGAATTTAACGGTCGGAAAGAACCGCAATTAAAAATTGGCGATATAAAACTAAGAACTTAAAATAATATTTGAAAATTAGATACCGATATGAGCAAATTAATTATTTATACTGACGGCGGGGCGCGTGGTAACCCCGGTCCGGCCGGAATCGGCGTTATTATTTATAATGAAGCGCGTCAACCGCTGGCAAAAATCTCCCGGTTTTTAGGGGTGGCTACTAATAATCAAGCTGAATACCGAGCAGTTATTGCGGCCCTAGAAAAAGCTAAAGAATTAGGCGCTCGGGAACTTAATTTTTATTTAGATAGTGAACTGGTCGTCAAACAATTAAATCGGGAGTATAAAGTTAAAAACAAAGACTTGGCGCCTTTGTTTTTAACTATTTATAATCTGACTTTAAGTTTTAAGAAGATCACTTATACCCATATTCCGCGGGAGCGGAACGAAGTGGCCGATGGCTTAGCCAACGAGGCGATGGATCAGGGGCGTTAAGCCCCTTTTTTATTGAGCGCGGCTAGGCGAGGATAAAAAATTATTTAAAATGACACCATTTACTATTAGCTTCCCATGGTCCCCAATTAGTTTTAGCCCCTCCCGCTAGTTTATAAGCATTAGAAATACTCAGGGCCGGATTAGTCGCCGCGGCGACACATTGATTGTATAATTGAGTATTTACTACCGTACAATTAGGGCTCTTATTCGTCCAAGCCTTATTATTGAAAGCCGCGGGACAGTTTAGAACCACGCCGTTACCGTCCGTAAATTTATTAGCCGATAAATTAAATTGGAATAATCCCCAGACCGCGTATTCGCCGCCCGCACATTTCGTGGATTTATTGAAAATAGCGGCATTACCACTACTTTCAGCGTTACAAATTGCCGAAGCTTGAGAAGCTTTCTCACCGAAGACCGACATATTAGCGACCGCGCAGGGTCCGGTAGTTTGAGCCACACATTTAGCGCTAAAGTCGGCCGTATTTTCCGGATTAGGCTGGAGATCCACCATCTTGATTGTCCCCAAACCGATAGACTGGAGCTTGGTTAATTCGGGATTGATTTGGTATAGGATAATATAAGAAGTAAAGAGAATAATCACACCGGTGACACTACCGATAATCAATTCTTTGGCTTGGGTTACTCGCGAGGCGTCTCCGCCGGAAACTAACCAGAGGGCACCGCCGCCCATCAAGACTATCGCCGCCAAAATACCGGCGATACTTAGACCGTAATTATAGATAGCGAGGATATACTCCGAGAGCCAGGGAATCCTGAAACTATAAGTGCCATCTCCGTTATCTGTAGTTTGGATAGACTCCGCCGGAGTCAATTTTAAACCAGGGATAGAAATCTGAAATTCCGGCATGGTAAATTTCGGCGGAGTAGGAGTAGGCTCGGTATAGTTTAGATTTTTGCAGCAGCAACCGGGAGAAATTATTTCGCCGGGAGCAATATATTTTCCGGCCGGCTGTTCACCCGGACAATTACTACTATCTTTTTTAATCTCATTTTTTTGGCATTCGTTACCGGGGTAGGGTCGCCAGACGCAATCAGCCGCCTGGGCTTTGATCGGTGCGGTTATCAGACCGAGGGCTATCAAGACTAAAGATAGAATGATTATTTTTTTCATATTTTATAGCGCTCAATATTTTTAGCCACTAATTTTTTAATTTCCGCTAAATCGTCAGACTGTAAATGCTTAAAACGCCCCTGATTCTTTAGGTATTCTTCTAGCGGTTTAGCGATAAAATTATCAGAAATACTAGAAGCAGTCAGTCGTCCATTAGTGTATTCCAATAAAGGATAAAGGCCGGTCGTGACGGCTAATTTTCCCATCATTATCGCTTCATCATTATTTATTTTCCAGCCCGGGATACAGGGGGAGAGAATTTGAATATAACTTGGCCCGGAGACAGTGAGAGCCTTCTTTACTTTAGCCGTGATATCATCGGGGAATCCGGCGGTAGACTCGGCTACGTATTTTAGACCATGGGCCAGAGCGATGGCCAGCATGTCTTTTTTAGTCTGGGTGGAACCGATGGCGTTTATTCCGCTGGGCGAAGTGGTCGTATCGGCGCCGTAGGGAGTCGCGCCCGAGGCCTGGATACCGGTATTAGAATAAGCCTCGGTATCGTAACAGATATATAAGATATTTTCGCCGCGCTCCCACATGCCGCTGATCAGTCCGAAGCCGATATCATATGTCCCGCCGTCACCGGCTTGGACCACGACTTTAGTCTTAATATCACTCTTTTGTTTTAGGGCCGCTAAAATACCCGAAGCGACCGACGAAGCGTTTTCAAATAAAGAATGGATCCAGGGGAGACCCCAAGAGCTTTGTGGATAGGCGGTTGTCGTTACCTCTAGACAGCCGGTGGCATTAGCGATAATGACATCTTTATTTAAACCGCGCATAACAGCCTGAACCGCGCTTAGTTGGCCGCAGCCGGCACAAGCATTATGACCGGGGGAGAGGAATTTATTAGTTTTAGACATATTAATTTCTAACTTCACAAGTACAATTATTTCCCAAGATATTACATTCGCAACTACCAAAATAATCCATTCCACATCGAATCGGTTCGTTCATTGACATACATTCATAATTTTTTTGGCAGGTTTGTCCGAAATTTATACAAGGATTACATTTATTATTGGCGCAGTAGCCGTCGGGTCCAGTGCTAAATTTTCCCAACTTGCAACCAGTTCCAGTATCTTGGTCCTTACAAAAAGTATCAGCCTTGATTATGTCAGACTGACTATAGCCGCAACAAATTAATGAACTGATTCTATTAGTGCATTCGGCCGGTATGGTCAGACGATTATTACAAATATTCTCGTTCATACTGATATAGGAAGGATCAATATCTTGGCAAGTAGATCCAGAACAATACCAACCATAGTTCAAATCAGTGGGAGCTTCACTTAAATTATTAATTATGCCATTCGTTTCAAACTCAGCGGGCTTGGCGACTTGGAGGGTAATTATTTTTAAATTTATTAAATCCGGATTGATGGTATTTAAAATTACCCATGAACTAAAAAGGATAACTAGGCCGACAATACTACCACCAATAAGTTCCTTGGCTTGAGTTATTTTGGAATCATTGCCAGCCGAAGTTAACCATAATACCCCACCGCCCATTAAGACGATTGCCGCTAGGATACCGGCAATAGCCATTCCATAGTCATAAAAAGCTTTAACATATTTAGCTAATAGATCGCTAGTCATGACGCCGGTTTCAGGATTGAAAGAGCCGACTTTTATGGAAGCCTGATTAAGTTCAGGATCCGAGGCTGGAATTTTAATTTGAGGTGTGTAGTCTAAAGGGATGGGGTCGGCCGCCCAAACTGTTTTCGGATTAGACACTAAGATAAACCCAGTCCCGATTAGCAAGATTATTGTTAGAATAAAGACTATTTTTAAAATTTTAATCGTCTTCATATTATATTTGACTTATAAATTTCAAATAATTATTTTTTATTCGCGCGTCCTTGGCTATCTCTTCGATCATCTTTTCGGTAACATCCCGGCCGCCGAGACCGACGATATAATTTTTCCAGTTGATCTTATTTTTGGTTTTAATGGTTGTTAAATCAGAGTAGAGCGGTCCAGCTTGGCCTAGGCTAATAGCTTTTTCTAACACCGCGACATTCTTGGTCCCCGCAATTATTTTGGCTATTTCTTCGGCCGGGAAGGGTCGATAAACTTTTATCTTTAAGATGCCGATTTGGGGGTTATTTTTAAGAGCGGCCCGGATCGTTCCAATTACAGACCCTAAAGCAATTATAATCGTCTCGGGATTTTTAGGACCATAGTAACTTAGGAAACCGTTGTCGATATCGGCTCCATCATTTACTTTAAGTCCGGATAGTTTTTCCCATAGTTTATAGTCTTTTTTTATCATTTCTAAGCTAGTGATTAAATCATCATGGAGTGATTCCCTCGTTTCCATATAATGCGTCGGCGTAAAAAAAGCGCCGAGAGTAACGGGATTTTTGGGGTCAAGATAAGTTCCAATTGTCGGTTGGTAATCAGACAGATATTTTTTTATAATTTTAACTCCCGGGATAATTACTGGTTCATAAGAATGGGTTAAAATGAAGCCATCCACATTAACCATTACCGGCAGTTTTAATTTCTCAGCTATTTTATAAGCCAAGACATGTTGATTGACGGCTTCTTGATGATTAGAGGCGAATAATTGGATCCAACCGGAGTCACGAACGCTCATCACGTCGCTATGATCGTTCCAAATATTAATCGGTGCGGAAACCGCCCGGTTGGCGCAAGTCATTACGATCGGGAGCCGCATCCCGGCGATATTATAAATTACTTCCGCCATTAATAATAAGCCCTGAGAACTGGTCGCGCTATAAGTCCGGACGCCGGTCGCGCTCGCGCCTAAGACAATAGACGCCGCTGCGAATTCGCTTTCGGCCCGGACGTATTCGTAGGTGGCGCGGCCGTCGGCTTTAAATTTAGCCAGATCTTCGACAATATGGGTTTGCGGAGTAATCGGGTAAGCGGAAACAACCGCCGGTGCGATATTTTTAATCGTTAGGGCGATGGCGCGTGAGCCTTCTAGGATTTGTTTGTTATTTTTCATGGGTCTTGAGGGGCGAGGTATATTTAATTTTCTGGCTGCGGAACTCGCTCGCCTTTAATAATTAATCATAGGAAGCGAGCTCAAACATATCCTCGCGGCGAAAATCAAATATACCTCGCCCCTAAAATCTTTAAAAATCTTCAATCATCTTTATGGCTTTCACTGGACATTCATGGGCGCATAAAGCGCAACCTTTACAATAATCATAATCAGTAATCGGTTTTAATTTTCCGTTAAATTTCGCCATCGCTTTCATTTCAATACAATTTTCCGGGCAGATCTTGGCGCAAAGGGAACAGCCGATACAAATCTGATGATCGGTTATCGGTTTTTTAACGCGCCAAGCCCCGGTTTTATTATTTAAACTGGTATTCGGTTTAACCGCTAAATTAATTTTTGTTTTTGGCATAATCTCTAGTGACAGCTAAGATATTTTTATCAATTATCGCTTGACCCTTATCATAAAATTTTTCGGTAATCGCTTTTTTCAGAGAATCAAGGCTGACCAGGCCGGTGTGTTTAGCAAAGGCCCCTAAAATAACGGTATTAACAATATTCCGACCGAAAATTTCTAAGGCGATTTCCGTGGCCGGGGTAAAATATAAGTGTTTAAATCTCTTTTTTAAGGTCGGCCATTTATTAACTGGAGAATTAATGATCACTGTCGTCTGATCAGTGCTGCCGGAAAAAATATCCGCAGTCGTAATTAAAGTAGCATCCTGGATTATCAAAACCGTCGGCTTATAAATTTGTTCCCGGGTAATTATCGGTTTATTATCCAGGCGCACAAAAGACTGGATCGGCGCGCCGCTTCTTTCCACGCCAAAACTGGGGAAAGCCGAAGCTTCCAGACCTTCATAAAAACCGGCGCGAGCGATAATTTCCGCCGCCGTGACGACTCCTTGACCACCGCGGCCATGAATACGGATCTGTTCCATATCTAAAAATTATTTGATTAAACCACTGATGAGTTCGCGGAATTTCTGTTCCGATAAAGCGCCGGAGAAAGGATAATTATTGACAAACCAAGTCGGCGTACCGGCAATCTCCAGCTTATTGCCGTCGGCATAATCTTTTTTTATCTGATCCAGATAAGTTTTAGAATTCAAACAATCAGTAAATTTTTTAGAATCTAATTTTAAACTTTGAGCTAAAGTTATTAAACGATTGGGGCGGGTACTATCGTTAGTAGTATAACTATCCTGATTGGCGAACAAAGCGTCGTGCATTTCCCAAAATTTTCCTTGCTCGCCAGCGCAACGGGCCGATAGAGCTAAATCAATGGAATCTTCATTGCGTAAATAATCACGCCAGATTATTTTTATTTTATTTTTATATTCTTCCGCCAGGCTTTTGATTATCGGGGCTGATTCGCGCGAGTAAGGGCAGGCAAAATCGCCGAATTCAATGATCGTGACTTGGGGTTTATTGGTTCCGAATGAATAATTAGTTCCGTCCCCGTTAATCGTTTTAATATAATCTTGAAGTTCTTGGGCCGTCAGGGCTTGGTTTTGGGTGGCTAAAATTTCCTGGACCTTATTAACTATATAGAGGCTAGAAATAAGCAATAAAATTAAAACCAAAGCGATTATTAACAAGATAATTTTTCCCCACCATTTTTTATACCAGGGTCCTAAAATATTTTTATGTCGGGCCTTCATCGCGACATACTTTAGCCGTTCATCTAAGCTCATAAATGTTTTTTATCTCGCTAAATACGAGAATTTTAAATTGAAAAATTAGCTGATTTCCAGTATACTGCAATTATATCATAATTTATGAAAATAATCTCCTGGAATGTCAACGGAATACGGGCGGTAGTTAAAAAAGGTTTTAAGGATTTTTTAACGAGTGCTAATCCGGATATTTTATGTCTGCAGGAGATAAAAATTTCCGCGGCGTCTAAAAATGATACCTCTTTTGATTTTGCTAATTATACAGAATATTGGAATTGCGCTCAACGGCCAGGTTATAGCGGAACGGCGATTTTGGTACGTGAGGGATTTAAGGGAGTAAGAGAAGTAAAAAATGGTTTTGGCCAGACCAAATTTGACGCGGAGGGTAGAGTCCAGACGATGGAACTCACTGAATTTTACTTGTTAAATGTATATTTCCCTAATGCTAATAGAGAATTATCACGTCTTTCTTATAAATTAGAATTTAACGAAGCTTTGTTTAAGTATATTAAGAAATTGGAAAAGAAGAAACCGGTAATCGTTACCGGTGATTTTAACGTCGCTCATGAAGAGATTGATTTGGCGCGGCCGAAAGAAAATGAGGGTAATGCCGGTTTTACCCGGGAAGAAAGAATCTGGATGACTAAATTTCTTAAAATCGGTTTTATCGATACCTTTCGGGAAATAAATGGTCAAAAAATCCAGTATTCCTGGTGGTCTTTCCGGGCGGCCGCCCGGACGCGTAACGTCGGTTGGCGGATTGACTATTTTTGCGCGTCCGCTAAACTTAAAAGAATGATAAAAAAAGCTTATATTTTAGATAAAATAACCGGTTCGGATCATGCTCCGGTTGTTCTAGAGCTATAAGGGATAAGAGTTAGATGCTAATAATTTTTTAGCTGCGGAACTCGCTCGCTTTTAGCAATAAATCATATTGAAGCGAGCTCAAACATGTCCTCGCGGCAAAAATCGTTAGCATCTAACTCTTTGCACTATATGTACAATCATCAAGCCATAGAAAAGAAATGGCAGCAGCGCTGGCAGGAAAGTAACTTATATAAAACCAGCGCCGACCCCAAAAAACCGAAATATTATGTTTTGGATATGTTCCCGTATCCCTCCGGCGTCGGTCTGCACGTCGGCCACCCCAAAGGCTATATCGCGACAGATATCTTAGCGCGGTTGAGGATGATGCAGGGCTATAATGTCTTACATCCGATGGGCTTTGATGCCTTCGGTCTACCCGCCGAAAACTACGCGATTGCTAATAAGATTCATCCCAAGAAAGCCACGATCGATAATATCGCCATTTTTAAAAAACAACTGGAAATCCTCGGTTTTTCTTATGATTGGTCGCGGGAAGTTATTACTTCTGACCCAGCCTATTATAAATGGACGCAATGGACCTTTTTACAAATGTTTAAGAATGGTTTAGCTTATGAATCAAACGAACCGATCAATTGGTGTTCGTCATGTAAGACCGGTTTAGCCAATGAAGATCTGGAAGACGGACGCTGTGAGCGTTGCGGCAGCGAAGATATTCAGAAGCCGCTGCGGCAATGGGTTTTAAGGATTACCAAATACGCCGACCGCCTAATCGATGACCTAGATAAATTAAGCGGCTGGGAAGATTCAATCCAAGAAATGCAACGGAATTGGATCGGCCGATCAAACGGCGCGGAAATAGATTTTAAGATTTCCGGAGTAAATCAGTTAATTCGAGTTTTTACTACCCGGGTGGATACGATTTTTGGTTGTACTTATGTAGTTTTAGCGCCCGAGAACGAATTGGTTTTAAATTTAAAAGATCAGATAATTAATTGGGCGGAAGTTGAAAAATATATTGAAGCCGTCAAGAATAAAACTAATTTAGAGCGGACGGATTTAAATAAAGATAAAACGGGCGTGGTTTTAAAAGGATTAAAGGCGATTAATCCCTTTAATGGCGAAGAAGTAGAAATTTTTATCGCCGACTATGTCTTAAATTCTTATGGTACCGGTGCGGTCATGGCCGTTCCGGCTCACGATGAAAGAGATTGGGAATTTGCTAAGAAATATAATTTAAAAATCAAACCGGTAGTAATTGATCCAGACGGCGGATCAGAAAGTAATGAAGTTTTTTGCTCCGACGGCTCACTGCAAAATTCGGGTGAATTCAGTGGTTTAAATTCCGAAGTTGCTAGGCAGAAGATGACGAACTGGCTAAAGCAGAAAAAATTAGGCGGTGAAAAGATTAATTATAAACTTAAAGACTGGGTTTTTTCCCGTCAAAGATATTGGGGCGAACCGATTCCCTTGATCCATTGCGCCAAATGCGGCGTGGTTCCGGTACCGGAAAAAGATCTACCGGTCGTCTTGCCGGAAGTCGAAAGTTATGAGCCGACCGGAACGGGCGAATCGCCGCTGGCGGCCATGACTGATTGGGTTAATGTGAAATGTCCGAAATGCGGCGGGCCGGGGAAACGGGAAACTAATACCATGCCGCAATGGGGTGGTTCTTGCTGGTATTATTTACGCTATATTGATCCCCGCAATGATCAAGAATTAGTCAATAAGAAACTGGAAAAATATTGGTCACCGGTTGATTTTTATGTCGGTGGCGCCGAACACGCTACGCGGCATCTAATCTATGCTCGTTTTTGGCATAAATTCTTATTCGATATCGGCGTGGTTAATTATGCCGAACCTTTTATTAATTTAAAACATGTCGGCTTGATCATGGGAGAAGATGGCCGGAAGATGAGTAAGCGTTGGGGAAATGTCATCAATCCGGACGAAATAGTAAAAAAATTCGGAGCCGACGCGATGCGAGTTTATGAAATGTTTATGGGACCCTTTGAAGCAGCGATCAGCTGGAACACCAACGGTTTAGTCGGGGCGCGTAAATTTTTAGAAAAAGTTGAGCAACTGATAAGTAGTCAGACCGTGAGTCAACCACTGGATAAAAAAACTTTATCTTTAGTCCACAAGACTATCAAGAAAGTCGGCGAAGATATAGAAAATTTTCATTTAAATACCGCCGTGTCGGCTCTGATGATTTTAGTTAATGAATTAGGAAAGTTTAAGATCGGCAAAACTGAAGGAAGTCTTCTTTTGCAGATTTTAGCTCCTTTCGCGCCGCATTTAAGCGAAGAGCTCTGGGAAAAATTAGGGAATAAGACTAGCATCTTTAAATCGGTCTGGCCCCAGTATGATCCAAGGTTGATTAGAGATGAAACAGTAAATTTAGTAGTTCAAGTCAACGGAAAATTAAGAGCGACGATTGAAGTCGCCGCCGAAATTTCGGAAAAAGAGGCAATGAGATTGGCTCAAGAAAATATGGTAATTAAAAAATGGTTAGATGGGAAAAAAATAATAAAAAATATTTTTGTGCCGGGTAAATTATTAAATATTGTGGTTAAATAAAATTTTTCATGTCTG
>Ga0172379_10007661_pt1 | contig 13924 bp, 12 predicted proteins | sample GrowelOW334metaG_FD_119756 | JGI IMG/M metagenome (GOLD analysis project Ga0172379, IMG submission 119756) | Groundwater microbial communities from an aquifer near a municipal landfill in Southern Ontario, Canada - Groundwater well OW334 metaG | ecosystem: Environmental > Aquatic > Deep... | reverse complement strand
CGATACCCTGTTGGTAAACCATGACGGCAAGCGCGAGAAAATCATTTTGTATGGTATCGATTGTCCAGAATCAGCTCAAGACTCTGGCCCTCAAGCCAAGCAGTTTACTGAGGTCTGTTGTGCTCACAAAGATGTAACGGTGGACACAAAAGGGCGTGACAAGTTCAATCGGGTCGTGGCCGAGATTTACTTAAGCGACGGTGCAGACCTTAATCACGAACTGGTAAAACGAGGTTTGGCGTGGTGGAGCGACAAGTTCGCGCCCTCTGACACCGTTTTGCAGAATCTTCAAGCTGAGGCAAAAGGCGGAAATACAGGGCTTTGGGCCGCACCGCATCCGATACCGCCATGGCTTTTTCGCAATGGTGATAAAGCCGTGCAGGCGACAATTGTGCCTTCTCAGTAGAGACGGCTAGAATTATTGATGCGCTACTGTCAGAATGGGGGGCGGTATCCTTCGCCCATTTCATATTTTGATTACTTGTTATGTATTAGTTGTTAGGAGGTACGGAATGCAGTCCAAATCCAGCGCCATCAGTGCATTGAGCGCGAACAAAGATGTAACCGTTAAACGCAAGCCCCTTGTCAGCCTGGCTTCCTTCCTCATGGCAATCTCGCTCGGATTTTGCTCTTTGCCAGTGCAAGCCGTTAGCTTCGGTGTTACACCGTTTCCTAAAGGTGGCGAGAACGCAACTCCTAAAGATCAAACTAACGCCATGAAGATGTGCGTCGATGCGGGCGTTACCGGCATTTTCTACGGGGGAACTTGGGCAGATTTAGAACCTTCAAAAGGAAGCTATCAGCTCACCCAACTAGGCAAAACCCTCAAGTATGCACCCAAGTTGACACGTTTCTTGGGCGTGCAAGTTTTTGATATCACTACCAAAAACATGCCCAGCGATTTAACTAAGTCAAAATTAGATAGCCCAAAAGTTGTTAGTCGTTTCGGTCAACTGATGGCGCGATTGAAAAAGACCACAGGTGGAAATATTGCTTACTTCTCCATTGGCAATGAGGCTGATGTTTACCTAGCTAAGCACCCAAAAGAAGTTGATAGTTTCATGAAATTCTTTGCTTTGGCCAAGAAAGAAGTAGTGAAAACATTCCCCGGTTGCAAGGTTGGTATCACACTACGCGCTGAGAATTTGTTGAATGGTAAAGAGCCGTCAGCTCTCGCCAAGCAGCTTTTGGCTGAGAGCGATGTGGTAATGCTGAATTATTATCCGATGGAAAATTACAAGCCAAAGAAACCTCAGCAAATTGAAAAAGATATGGAAACTCTGACCAAAATTGCTGATGGCAAATCAATTGTATTCCAAGAAATTGGCTATCCAAGCTCACCTAAGCTCGGTTCTTCTGATAAGAATCAGGCTGACTTTATGGAATTAGCGTTCAAAGAATTGCGCAAAAATTCTCAGGTTGAATTTGCTAACTTCTTTGCACTGCACGATTTAACTCCTGCAATTTGTGACTACTTAGCTGATCACTACACTATAAGTAGCAAGAACTATCGCCAAGTAATGCAGTCTTTGGGCCTGCGCCGTAGCTCAGGCAAAGCCAGAAGCTCATGGGAAGTTGTGAAAAAAGGATTAGCAGAGAAACCTGTTGTTAAACCTGAAGTAACTAAACCAGAAGATATGCCGACCGATGTAGCGCCTGGCGAGACATTGCCGCCTATCAATCAGCCGGTATCTCCCGATGCCGCTGGTCAAACTACTCCTCCTGCTCCTCCTGCTACGACTACACCGGGCTCGGCTCCTGCTGAGCCAACTAAAGGTGAGGCCGAAGCTAAGCCAGAAGCTCCTGAAACTAAGCCAGAATCGAAATCAGAGGCTAAGCCAGAATCTAAGAACGACGCACCTGAAGCGAAAACAGATGCTGCAGCTGACGCAAAATCAGAACCAGCAAAAGAACCAGCAAAAGAAGAAGCTAAGTAGTCTCCTAAATACCAACTGGTCGGCATAATACGCACTCTAAGGGTAATTCGCTAAGCACAGCGAGTTACCCTTGGAACTAATTAGGTCATGGGCCGTCGCCACCCGCAGAAATGCCGATTTGACGAACGAGGGACACGCCATGACTGACACGACAATTACAAAGATTGACTCTGCACATTCGCCCCACGGTGAGGCCGGTCAAAAATACCTTGCTTCTGGAAAGTCTATGTCGATGCGCTTGTGGGAATGTGAACCAGAAAGCTGCGACAAACCTGAGTCTAAGCGAGACTACGAGACCATTGGTTTCGTCTTAAAAGGGAAGGCTGAGCTTCATATTGAAGGCCAGATGGTATTGCTCAATCCGGGCGACTCTTGGAGCGTGCCAAAGGGCTCCAGTCACCGCTACAAGATATTAGAGACATTCTCGGCGGTAGAGTCGACATCGCCACCAGCCGAGGTACACGGGAGAGACGCAGATATGGCTAATGCCAAAGACAAAGAATGTAAGAACGGCGAGAAAGCAAACAGCTCTGAAAACAATTCGGTAGCTGAATTTGCCAAAGCAACATCAGTACAAGAATCGGCTGCTAAAGCCCCCGGTGAACCGGCTGCTCAAGGCAAGGTCGATAAGACTACCGAAGTTTCACCAATGGATAAAGGCTCAGATGATGAGTTAGATGGCACTGCTCCACCTAAAGAAGGCGAGACCGCTGAGTCTAAAAAAGCTGACCCTCCTGTTGAAGCAAAGACTACGGAAGATAAGCCTGCTGAAAACAAGCCAGTGAGCGGCAAACCGAAGGATTCTAAGCCAGATGAAGCAACTGCTCCGGCTCCTGGTGACGAAGAGAAAGCTGACGAGAAGCCGAAGGACGGCTCTGAAGAAGAGCCCAAGGCCGAGAGTCCTGCAAATGATACCAACGAGGCTGAAATAGAAGAAGCCAAAGATGTGCAAGAAATCGGCGCCCAGATTGGTCGACCTGATAGCAAAGTCACTTCTAATTCGACTGAGAAGCCAGCCGAGCCAGCTGAACACGTAGAGTTGGATAAGTCTGCATAAAAAAGAAATCTCTGTTCTTTAAGCAGACATTCTTCTCACCAAATCGACCAATTGCGAGTGCATGTTGTCTTTGCTCAACTGCACTCGTTGGCCGTGGCCGGGCAAGACCCAAGTGAAACTATAGGCGCTAAGTGTGGCCATAGACTTGATTTGTTCTTCCCACGAATACCAGCAAAAGTCGTCAAATGCCTCTAGTTGGTTCGTCTCCCGGTCGAAAGCTAAGTGGTCGCCAGTAAATAGAAACTGATTTTTGTAGAGTAAAACCATATGGCCTTTAGTGTGGCCGGGTGTGGGAATTATCGTGAATTGGTCGCGCAACGAATCGGCAAATTCAATGTGCAGATTGATATCGACAGACTGTGCAGCTAATATGTTGAGCACTATTTCGGAACCAGGTGCGCTATCCGCGTCGTCTCTGTGGATTATTCGTTTGGCATCAAATGCGGTGGCATACATTTCTGCATCGGCAATGTCATCGCGGTGGGTGAGAAATATGTATTTAATTCCACCCAACTCTTTAAAGCGGCTAACAAGATGCGGCAGAAACTTCGGTGAGTCAATCAGCCAATTGCCATCTTTATGAGCAATGAAATAGCTATTGCCGCCATATGACTTGGGTGAATTGAATCCGCAGTAATAAACGCCGTCTGCTAGTTCAAGGGGCAGCTCACTCATGGTTTCTTTGGCATGGTTAGGCCCAATGGTGCCAATTGAGCCAGTGGGACAGCAGAGCAAGGCGCGAGTTGCTGCGCCTTCGTCTTCGCTTGATTGTGGTTGGTTATAAACGAAAGAGTGGTCGCCTTGCTCTCCGAAGATTTGTGGGGCCAGCTGCCTGCAAGTGTCGCAATTAATGCAAGTGCGGTCGACAAAGAATCGACCTTCTACATTGTCGCTATACCGCTCTTTTGGATTAGCCATGAGGCCATCATACCCTGGATTCTCAGAGTAGGTTGGATGGTGCCCTAGAAGCCAATTGATCGCATGGTGTCGTTTCAGGACTATTAGTTGTGATGACAGTCCTACTGTGTTGCGGTGCCACGTGTTTCTTTTGTCGAGTCAATACGTTTGAGTGGTAAAGGAATTCTCCACTTTTGAAAGGTGGGCTTACCATAGTTGAGTAAGACATAGGAGCCGCTTGCCCACTCGTGCCGTTTCAACCTAGGAATCATCGCTCTAAACATCTTCTCTGCATCTGTGCCTAAGTAAAAGATCGTGCGCTCTCCTCCTCCGGATTCGTGCCCGGACCATCTACCGCACTGTAGAGCAAGCAGCGGTTTTTCCAGTTCATCTTCGAAGTCATTTAGCGTCCAAAGTTCAACCAAACCAAAAAAGCCATTGTCGTGCAACATTGCAGCGACTGTCACAGCTGGTTTGTCATCGTAGGATGAGTCGGGCAAGTCTGTTACTTTCACCCGTTCGAAATACTCGGAGGCAGGTTTCGCTCGAGGTATTACCTCCTCAGGCGGTGTGCCAGATAACCAATTTTGTGGAGATGAAGCGATGGCAATACTAGTAGCCGCCGCGGCGAGAACGGTTAGGATCACAACTGTTCGGGTTTTTGCAGGCAACTGTCTATTTCCCTATCTTAGTTACTTAAGCTTCAGCTGGTGATAGCGCAGGCCAAATAACTTTGGCACTTTTTCAGACTCAGGCGATTCTGTTGGCATGTTGTCATTCTACTCTCTTGGCTGTGAGACAATCGTTATCAGGGCAGCAAAGAAAGTGGATATCGTCGCATGCGCGGGATCGAAAATCACATTCCGACCAAAATAATGCTACTTGCTGCAGTCGCATCCTTTGCTCTGTCCCAGGCGAATTATGCAATAGCGGCCCCCGCCACCGATTTATTGAAGAAAGCCCAGGTTTTGCGCGATCAACATCAAGACACTGCTGCATTAGCTAGTTTGAACGCGCTGATTAAGCAACAGCCGACGAATGCACAGGCCTACGCTAACAGAGCGGCTATTTTTATCGACACTGAACGCTATCGTGACGCACTTAACGATAGCGATAAGGCCGTCGCATTAAAGCCGAGGTTGGCAACGGCCTACGCAATGAGAGGTCTGGCTTATGGTGGGCTAAAAAGTTACCGAAGAGAAATTGAAGAGTGTAATAAAGCTATCGCACTAGATTCAAAGAACTACAAATACTATTTATATCGAGCTACTGCCTACAGAAAATTGGAGCAGTACCAGAATGCCATTAACGACTGCAATAAAGCCTTGAGTCTCACTGCAAAGGCTGAACCTTATATCCAACGCGGGCACGCCTACAGTGGTCAACATAAGTTTGAGAAAGCTGTGGCTGACTACACGACCGGCATCAAAATTACTCCACAGGCGTCGATATATCTGCTGCGTGCCCATATGTACGAGCACCTGGGTCAATATCAGAAACAGATTTTGGATCTAACTGCAGCCGCTAAAATTAATCCGAAATCGGCAGAGGCATACGAACAGCGTGCCTCCGTTTACTATCGACTAGGACAATTACAAAATGCCATTGCTGATTGCAACACTGCAATGAGGTTAGATTCAAATTCTGAAGTGGCACTATTTATTGCTGCCGATACCTACGAAGAACTGGGCGTGTACGAGAAAGCTCTTGAGTTTCGAACGAAGGCTCTAGGGCTTGATATGAAAGATCCATATAGTTGGGACGCTCGAGCAAAAGTGTATGAGCGGCTTGGGAAGCGCGAATTGGCCATAGCTGATTGGCGAAAAGCTAACGAGCTTGCTCGCCCTAGTGAGCGACTAGGCATGCAAGGTTGCAGCCCATTGATTGATTTCAACAAACTTTCAGCAGCACAAAGGCCTCAAGACGCTATCGCTAACCAGCTCAAGAGTAGGCCTATTGTTTTGTCATTCCAGTATGATGGTGGTGGTCACTTCAGCGTTCCGGCTCAAGTAAATGGACACTCTTTGCGACTAATGCTCGATACAGGTTGTGGCCATTCAGATCTTTGGAAGCAGGCTATGCCTGGTGTTGCCGAAATGGATAGGACTCAGTTGCGTGGTACCAGTGCCAACGGAAGTGAGTACAGCTATGGTTCCTTTCGAGCTAGAGATTTGAAACTGGGTGATCTGACCCTTGCAAATCTGGCCATGGGAGTGGACGATGGACTGGTTGGTCATAAGACTATTAGTGGATTTCTTGGCGGAAATATCTTAGAGAATTTTGTGGTGACAGTGGACTACCGGAAGAAGCAAATATTATTGGCTAGTTCTTTTGATCAAAGTAGATTTAAGAATGCAGTAGTTGTCCCGATGAGGATAAGCCATCACCTGCCGCATTGCAGTGTACGCCTAGACGAGAAATTGGAGGTGACGGCACTATTAGATACAGGCTGTCCTTTTAGTATGTCGGCAGATTCACTTTTGAAATCTATTTTGCCGAAAAAACTAGGCTATAAAGACACCATATGTGGTCCATGGCTTGGTCGGTTGAGTAGCGAAGGTGTTCGGCTCATGACTGTGGGTTTAGGTGGTGCCAATTTTGAAGCGCCCATTTTTGACGTCTATCCAGCGGCCGAGGCCCCGGCTGCTGCCTCACACATTATTTTGGGTAATGATTTCCTTAGTCGGTTTAAAACTGTTACCTTCGACTATCCATCTAGGCGAGTCATTTTTGAACCGAGCGAGACAGGCTCGGAGTCTGCACAGAGTCTGCGGCGCGAAGGGCATTTTTATCGCGCTCGCAAAGAGGACAGAAAGGCCATAGAGAGTTTTACTAAGGCGATGGCTTTAGATAGTGAATTGTCTGGCGACTGTACGTTCAATCGAGCGGTGGCATTTGCGAATCTAAAGCAGTTTCCTCAAGCCTTGGCCGACTGCAATGCCTTGATAAAACGAGAACCCAAGGCTTCTTCTTCATATGCGCTACGAGCGTGGGTCTACGGCAGGTCAGGCCAGTATGAGCTAGCAGAAAAAGACTATCAAACGGAGCTAAAGTTGCATGCCCATTGATGAAACTCGGGAAAAGGTGAACTTTCGCATACGGGTCAAGGTTGATGAGCCGCCTAAATTCGGTGCATGGTTAAGCTTCTATATTTCGCCGAAAGAGACTAGGCTCAGTTATGTCTATAATTTGAAAACCGCGCAAGATATGCTCGTCAGGTTCGGTCAGAGTGAGCCCCTGCCTGATAGTTTTGAAGCTATTCACAAATTGGAGCCGTTTAAAGGAATTTCGCGCGAGTTATTTGAAATGGTCATCTAACTCATGGTCTTTGCACTGCTCACCAAAGATAATAAGGTAAAGTAGTTAATTGTGTTGGACAGGTAAATAGCTGGTGATTAGACGCTTTTACTATATTAGTACTGAGCGGCGGCTCAGATTATTCTTTATAGTGGTAGTCCTTCCAGCTGGCGCTGTCTGTGCTGCTCTTCATCTTCAAGGCTCAATGATATTTGCCTTGCTGGCACCCTTCATACCCGTCTTCTTTTACCCTGAGTGTCTCGCTTGGGCAGCCAATCAGCTTCTGATTTGGAATAGACTGGATGCTTGCAATTCCATCTGTGAGTATGGCCTTGCTCATTTCCCTATTAGCCAAGGTCTGCTAACTGCCAAGTCGCTAGTATTGTTCCACCGCAAAAGATTTGAAGAGGTTGAGAGCGAAACAACGAAGATCTTGTATCTAAATCCAGTATCCGTGCAGAACTTGATAAATCGGTCTGCTGCCAGATGCTATCTCTCTAGGTTTCAAGAAGCAGAACATGATGCTAACCGCGCCATTGAGCTTGCGCCGCATTGGTATGACGCCTACTTTAATCGTGCAAATGCCAGGTTTGGTCGGCAGGATTACGAAGGCTGTCTGGAAGATACTAAGAGTCTTCTGCGGTTGGGCAAGCATCTTCCGGCAGCCCGCTTCTTGTCTGTTGGCTGCTATCTAATGACGGGACGATTGGGAGAGGCGGAGACATTAACTGCTGGTTTGGTTGGTAACGTCAAACATGGCTCTTATGATGCGCTGAGCCTTGCGATGTTACACTCCTGGCGCAATGAATTTGCGGCTGTTTTAGAAATATGCGCCCAAGTGACTGATCTAGAACCGTTAGCGTATGAATTTATGCTTTATCAAGCTAATGCTTACTTTGAATTGAGCGAGGGATGTCTGGCAATGAATTCTATTGCAAGGGCAATAGCGTTTGAGCCACACGCCGAGAATTGTCATTTACTTAGTGCCTACATCTTGGCTGATGTCGGCTATTTAGAGCAAGCCGCTGCTGCCTGCGCGAGAATTCGAGGGGAGTGGGTCAGCACGAGCATGACTCGTGATGCCCAATCATTCGTTTACTGGCGGCAAGAGCACTGGGACAAAATGCTTGAGGCTAGTGAGCTGGCAATTGAAAGGTGTCCGACTTCTGCATCTTCCCACTCTTTGCGAAGTCTGGCCTTGGCTGGTTTAGAGCGCTTTGAAGAATCAATTGAAGCGGGGCAGAAGGCAACGACCTTGCAGCCGCTGCAAGCGTTTGGATGGTACAGTTTGGCCAATGGCTACCTCAAGAGTGGCCAAGTAACTAAGGCCCTTGATTGCTTAAACACCGCTCTTGCTAATAATTCCAATAGCCGATATTCCTATCAACTACGAGCGCAGGTACACCTCCAAGCTGGAGATAAAATCCAGGCTGCAAAAGACCAGGCAAAGTACGATGAGTTACAGGCTAAATTCGTCGCAAACTGGAAACCATCTATGTCCTGACAGTCAAACAATAAATGTTCGGCAAATTTGCTCGGCCTGAGCCAATTAGGGCCTTTGCACTGCCCACCAAAGATAATAGAGTATTGAAATTACAACAATGGCAAAAAGTGTAATTTTGATCCAGCTGTAGGGCCGCTCACCTTGCACTTCTCCAGTGCGAGCGTTAACAACTACCTGATAAAGTTTGTTTTGCAGGTGATAGGCACCAACATACACGGGCAGCAAAATGTGTTTGAAAGTGATAGCAGAATGCTGCGTTTGCACTGAATAAATACGCTGGGTGTCGCCGCCAATTTGATAGCGAACATTGTTTTCTATTGCCACAGACATGACAGCCTGAGCCTTTTCAAAGCCCTCAGGCAACGTTACCTGATAGCGCTCTGCTTTGTATCCTGCAAGAAAAGCCGGGTCATAAGGTTTTAGCTCAGGCAAATCCCATGGCTCAAGCTCTGCTAGTGCGCCAGCCGGTAGTGAGCGAGTGCCAGAAATTAAGACATCATCAAACCAGCGCGTTACTGTTCCAGCCGCTGGATACCAGGCTGTTCTTTGCACTTGGCGGCTGGCTTGTACCCGATTGCCATTGGCGTCAGTCTCTGTGTAATATTCGGTCTCGTAATAGTACTGACCGCGTTCGCCGGTGTAGTGGCTAACGGTGTAACAGTCGTAGGTCCAAAAGGGAATGAATACACCAGAAATACCGCCTGGTACAGCAAAGCGCTTCAAAGCATCAGGCGCGAACCAGCGACTAGCTATCCACTTCTTAATGGCCTCTGTGGCTGCACTCTTTTCTACACGAAAGGGCAGAACTGCGGCCGGGGCTAGTATTGGGTCGGGCGATTTTGGCTGGGCTACAAGAGCGGCGCCACAAAAACTACATTGACCCGCTGTTACTGGTGGCGCGAATGTTACTTTGGCACCACAGCTCTTGCAGTCAATTTCGAGAGTGTTGGGAGCGAGGTCTGTTAATTGCTCTGGCAGAACCTTGAGGAATCGTTCGTAATCGCACTCTACAATTGCTTCTTTGCTCTCGGCAATTAGCTCTTTATGCTGACAGTAGTGGCAGGTGAGGGCGCCGTCTTTAGGCTCGAATAGCAAATCGGCACCGCAGCCAGGACACCTATAGCGACGCACCTTCTCTATTGATGGTTTTTCCGCTATTTCTTCTTCTCGTGAGGTGGGTTCCGGAGCCGTCATGTGCTTTTCACCTTCTCCTTCACCTTCTTTAGTATCAGCCAATTGCTTTGGCGACCGGTAAGTGATCGGTCCAGGCCGATTATGATAGCTTTACCTGTGGTGGCATGACGATACCAGCCTTCGTCCCAAGCGCCCATATCAAAGTAAAGTGCTTCTGTCACCCCAAGCTCAGCTAGGTCATTGTTGAAGGTGCTGAAAGTTATGGCCTTATCGCTTTCAAAGATTTTAAAATTGCCTTCTTTCGTTAGAGCGATTGCTCGCCGCTGAAACTTGCTTTGATCCCGAAATACTGCCGGTGTGCCGTTGTGCACAAGCAGAAACTGTTGAAACAGTGAACCTTTTGCTTCTTGTATTGAGTTTAAAAATGGCCGGGTCAGCGTTGCGCCTTTGTTGGTAGAGAGCAATTTGCATTGACCGTTTTCAATTTCCATGGCGCCGCCAAGTTCATGATTAATGGCCGTTTCATTGCCGATTATTCCATTGCTGATGAAAACTCCATCAATTTTGTTATCGTGCCTGGTAAACGCTGCTGGGATACACAATACGATGTCGTTGTCGGTTGATAGAGGGCGCCTAGTGTGAAATTCTAGGGCAAATTTTTCTTGAGGAAAGAGCTGATAGACAACTCCGCTTGCGCCCTTGACGCTCTCAACAGCAATACCTTTAGAATGGGCGGCCAGCAACGGAGGCACGTTCGCTAGGCACAAGACTAATGCGATTACCGTAGTGACTAGCTTAAGCATCACGAGCGCTCCGCCACCAGAATCAATTTCTCTGCACCCAAAGTAAACGGCTCAGGTGCTTCTAAATCAGTAGATGACAGCATTTCAAGTACAGAGAAACCAGCGGCTGCAAGCATGTCACACAGCTCACCAGCAGTATAAATCCAATGTGTAGCTGTGCGCACTTCCTTCTTATTATCTTGGATATAAGTGTAAGTCGTAGTTACGGTGCTAGATTTGCAGTTGTATTGGTTTTCTATGAGCATGTACATGTCGCCGACCTGAAGCCATTCTTTCTCGCCGCCATTGACGAGAAAACACTCGGCGATCATGGCCGAGTCGATCACCAGGCGTGCTTTGCTCTTAAGGCATTGGCCAATTGCATGTAAAAATTCGTTAGTGCCTGAGCGATCAAAATAACCAAAGCTGTTGCCCATACAAAAGGCCCCGTCAAATTCTTGCGCCAGGGTCAACTTGCGCATATCGCCTTGAATATAATCAATTTTGGTCTTATGTGCCCGGGCCGACTCTTTGCCCTGCTCAATGAAAGTTTTTGAAAAATCTATTGCTGTTACTTTGTATTCCATTAATGAGAGTGGCAAACTTAGCCTGCCATTGCCACATGGAACATCTAGTAATTTGCTGCCTCTTGGTGCTGATAATGTTTCTAGTAAAAAAGCTACTTCTTGTTCTGTCTGTTCTATTGGAATGGCACGGCGCCACAGCTCAAGTGACATTCCTTGAAAAAACTCTTCGTACCATTTATTGGCCACTTCATTTACTGCTGACACTACTGCGCCCCCGACACGTTCGCTTTTGTCAGGTGTATCTATAGCACATAATTTCTGCTACTAGCGCAATTTTAGGCCAAATGATAGCCCTTCGCCAGCGGCTGGGCGTATAACATGAACACGTAGGTCGAGAGGGGCTTTCTTGAGTACTGTTTTGAGAACACTCGTGCTGAACCAGCCCTGGTTGAACGACGAGGTATCGGCTAAGAGAATTGCTACGTTACACTGCCAGCGCTCGGCTTGCTTGATTATGCATTCGGCGATGTTTTCAGCGACTATAATTTCGCTGCGCACTTCGACGTGAAGAAAACTGCTGACTCTGGCTGCAATTTCTTCTAAAAAGGCGCGCGCCTCAATGGTCTTGCGGTCCTGTTGGCTCAAACGGCTTATGGCTTCCATGTGTGTATATGAAGGCGTGTCTAGGGCGCTGTCTTCAATTACATGCAAGAGCGAGATGCTCTCAAAGGGCAAGTCTTTGTTGGTAAACAGAATGTCTTGAACGGTTTCGCCATAGTCAAAGCTTTTAATTGGCACTAATAATCGGATAGGATTGTTTGCACCGTTATTTTTTGCATTGCTATTGGTGTCGTCTCTCTTCTTTTCTTCTTTCATCCAATTACCTCTATAGTACTGAGTATTGTTCTTACGGTTATCTATCTAAAAGCCAGGTTTAGTCAACAATATGTGGCTTTCTACCGAATATATATGGCATATTGACGCCTTTTTTGAGGTTTTGCTGTTGTGCGGTGCCACTACCAACAGTGCTCCAGTCTATTACTAGCTTTTCGCGATGTTCCATTTCCCATTCCATGAACATCTGTAGAACAGCGTGATCTAGGTAGGTGACGTCTTCTAGGTGAACATGAAGTTCCGAACCCTCTTCCATGCTTTCTAATAAGTTGAGGAGATGAGGAATGTGGGCAAATGTGGCAGCACCAGCTAGTTTTAGTACAGTCGCTCGACGGCCCGGGAGTTCTTCTATAGTTGTCTTTAGATGCATTAGGCGATAGAGCTCTTTTCCTATCGCTGTAACTAATCCGATCAGAACTCCGGTAAATAAATTGGTAGCCAGCACTGCAATTACAGTTAAAGCGAGAATGGCTTTTTCTTCAATTGGATAGTCGACAATTGATTTTCTTATCTCAGCGACCATGCGTACGCCAATGAAAACTAGTATGGCAGCCAAGGCGCAGGTTGGAATGTACTCTAGTAAACGGGGGAAGAGAATGGCTGCGATAAGCATGAGCCATCCGTGTACAAGATTCGGTATTTTTGTTTTCGCCCCGCTTTGTCTATTGGCCGAACTTCTTAGTAACACCCCGGCTATGGGCAGTCCGCAAATCATACCGCTGAGAAAGTTGCCAGCCCCTTGAGAAATCAGCTCGCGGTCATAGTTGAAGCGCTCTTGCCCGTCGCTGGCTGTTTCCATCGCTTTGACTGTTATCGTTGTTTGAGCGCTGACGACGAAAGTTAGGGTTATAGCTGAAATCCAAACGGCAGGGTCTAAAAACTGCTTGAGGTAAGTTGGTGTGCTGTGCAACCAAGTTATGCCGAGGTCTGCTGGTAACTGCACCTTTTGCACACCAAGATGCAGCAACTCTGCCAGAACTGATGCAGTTACTATAGCCACCAATGCCGGTGGCAGCACTTTGGCGATGGGAAGCTTAAGTTTTGACCAGCCATAGGCGATTAGTATGGAAGCAACCCCGAGAAAAGCGGCAGTGTGGTTCATACCGTCAATGCAAGCTTGGGGAATCATTATTAAGTTGGCAAAGCCACAGTCTTTGGGAGAATCATCCAACATAATGTGGAACTGAGAGAAAATTATCAGCAAGCCCATGCCTAAAAGCATGCCGCTCACTACTGCCGGTGAGACGGCTCTGAACCAGCGCGCCTGCTTGCTGAAACCAATCACTAGTTGCAGCAATCCAGCTATTAAAACGATTGGCCCGAGAGCTTCAATGCCGTGCTTGTGTAGCATTTCGGCAACTAGTGCGCCAATACCAGCGTCTGGTCCTGATACCAGGCTGGCGCAACGCGATAGGCCTCCTGTGACAACAGCTCCAATAAATCCCGAGAATAGCCCAATCTCTGCCGGTACACCGGCTGCGATTGCGACACCAATATTGAGTGGAAGTGCAACTAATAGCAGCAAGACTGCGGCAGACAATTCTTTTGATAGTTTTGTTTGCGAATTTATAGCTGTGTTTGATTGCATGCAGTAGTGGTCTCCATAGCAGTGGCAGAGCTTCTCCGAACCGACAAAAAAGCGCACATTCGAGTTTTAAGATTCCCCGTAAGATCCATTAAAGACGATTAACCTGTCGTTTCTCTTTCAGCTTGCGCGGCAAGCCTTTATAGGGTTTACAGATTCTAGAACTGCTCTCGATGGTGCGATGCGCTAATCCTTGGTGCCTCTTCCGTTATCGTGTAATGTAGTAATTAGTAATCTGTTGTCGTCTGCAATCTGGTGACAGCTATGAACAGGCACCCCTTTCCTTTTTTGTTCGGCGTGGTGGTGCTGT
>Ga0172379_10007660_pt1 | contig 13924 bp, 10 predicted proteins | sample GrowelOW334metaG_FD_119756 | JGI IMG/M metagenome (GOLD analysis project Ga0172379, IMG submission 119756) | Groundwater microbial communities from an aquifer near a municipal landfill in Southern Ontario, Canada - Groundwater well OW334 metaG | ecosystem: Environmental > Aquatic > Deep... | reverse complement strand
GCGTCGATGACGGCCATAACTTTTCCCTGGGCGGAGCTAATCCCGTCGACAATGGCCGAGCCCAGGCCTCTTTTATCAATTCGTTTGATAATTTTAACGGGATAGTCTTTGCTTAATTGTTCGGCAACGGCGGCGGTGCCGTCGGGCGAGTTGTCGTCAATCACCAGAAGTTCCAAATTTAAATTCTCTTTGGACAAAGTCGCGACAATTCTTTTAACTAAAATAGGGACATTATCTTTTTCGTTATAAGTTGGGATAACAATAGATAGGTCTATTATGGTAGTTTTCCTCCCCGATAACCGCGACAGAAGAGAACTTGAGTTTTAATCGGGATATCAGAATCTTTGGTAAACAATCTCTTGTGTCCGTCGACAGTCACTTCTCGAAAAAGAGGTTTAAGTTGGGCTAATTTATTCTGGTCATCAAAAACAAAATAGAGAATATTATCGCCTGGTTTTAATTCCGGCTGGCCCCAGATATCAAATTGTTCCCATTGGCCTTTGGGCATATAGACTTCAGTCTTACCGTAAAAAGCGACGAGGCTGGCTACCCCCATCTGGTTGGAAAAAACATATCTTACTTTGGCTTCTTTAATATATGTCGGTAATTGGGCATTGATTGTATAAGCTTGTCCCTTAAACTCTGCCGGAATGGGATAAAGAAAAGCGTAATAAGAGATAAAAAGGACATTTATTAAAATAATCGTCACGGCGTTGGCATAAAGACGCCAGCGAAAAGGCTTTATTTCAGCCAACCCTTGCCAGCGGTTGGCAAGGAGAATAATCAATCCCAAATATGCAGTGCTGGTCCAATGTCCGCCTACCAGGGTGATGGGAGAAATAAAAAAGAAAAAGGCCAAAGGCACAAGGCCACAGGCCACAAAGAGTTTACTGTATTTATCTTCGTAGCGGAGTTCTCGCCAAAAATGAAAACCGAGCAGGGTTAAAGCAAAGAAAAAAAGTGGCGGAGAAAACATAATAAATTGCAGCAGAAGAAAGGTTAAAATGTTATTTAGATAATCATGACTTCCCAGTCTAGCACCATGATGAAGGAGGGAGGGGAACCCGTGCTGCCAATTCCAGATGAGGACCGGCGATGCCAAAATAAGGGCGATGATTAGTGCCAAATACGGCTCTTTTTTGGTCAGCCAGTGACGGTTTTCCTTGGAGAAAATTAGAAAAAGTCCAACGGCTAACGGCAAAAATATAATCTGATATTTGCTTAAGAAGCCAAAGCCAACCGCCAGGCCAAACAGGTACCAATAAGCCGGTTGATGGTTTTTAATTATCTTGACCATGGCGTAAAGACCGATTAACCAACAGATCATCAGAGGGGTTTCGGGCGTTAAAAATAAACCGCCAGCCAAAAAGGTCGGAATTAAGTTAAAAATAACGGCGGCATAAGTGGCTGTTTTTTTGCCGTAACATTCTTTGGCGATTTGGTAGATAAGCCAGGTGGCGACTAGAATTAGGGCGATCGCCATGATCCTGATGCCAAATTCACTCTGGCCAAAAAGCCAATTTGCTTTGCCGTGGAGCCAGGCAACCATCGGTGGGTGGTCAACGTAGCTTAAAGCTGGTTTTCTTGACCAGATATTATAGTAAGCCTCATCACCTAGTAAAGGGATAAACCTGGCCAGCCAGAGTTTGATGATATTGAGTCCGACTAAAAAGACGACCAGAAACATGGTAAAATGAATTATAGCATGCGTATCCTGATCGTTAAACTAGGGGCTATCGGTGACGTTTTACGGACGACCTCGGTCCTGGCTGGCCTGAGGGAAAAATACCCTGATGCCCAACTTGATTGGTTAACTTCACCTTCCGGGCGCGAAATTCTCCTAAATAACCGCTTTATTGATTCTGTTGTTCTTTGGGATGAGCGCCAAGAATTGCCTAAATATGATCTGGTCATTGGCTTAGAAGATGAACTAAAAGTAGGGAAATTGGTCAGTCGCTTGGCACAGGGTAAAATTATCGGGGCCTACGCGGACAAGGATCAAATGACCTATACCCCCTCGGCCTGGTTTGATATGTCGGCCATCTCCAAATATGGTCTAAAGAAAGCTAATTTGCTTAAACAAAATAACCGTTTAACTTTTCAACAGCATATGGCGGATCTTTTGGGGGTTGAGGTCGGCGCTTATGTTTTTCAGTTAACGGCTGAAGAGATTGAATATGGCGAAAAAGTTGTGCGGGCTATCGGTTTTAGTCGCGATGAGCGTATTATTGGGATTAATACCGGGGCTGGCCAGCGCTGGCAATTAAAATCTTTGGGGATAGAAAAGACGATTGATTTGATTAAGCAGATCCAGAAGAGGCTGGGGTTAGCCTCTTTGATTCTTGGTGGAGCAGATGAGCAGGAGCGCAATGACATTATCACCAAGGAGACCGGGATGCCAAATTCTGATTCCCATTCCTTACGTAACTTTGCGGGAATAATTAATCAGTGCCATGCTTTAGTCTCTTCCGACAGTTTAGCGATGCATTTTGGGATCGCCTTGCAAAAGCGTCTGGTCGTCTTTTTTGGTCCGACTTCGCCTTATGAAATTGAGCTTTATGACCTTGGTGAAAAAGTTGTGCCGCCGCTGGATTGTTTAACTTGCTACAAGAAAACTTGCGATCGAAAACCGAATTGTATGGAGGAAATTTCGGTTAAAGAACTGTTTGAGGCTGTTCAGCGAGTGGTAAGATAATGCAACACATCGGTTTATTAATGACCTGTAACGAAGAAGATTGTATTGAAGATGTCATGAATGAGCACGTTAAATATTTTGACAAAATTTTAGTCCTTGATGGTTCCAGTGACCGCACCGAAGAGATTATCAAACGGTACTCTCAAGTGAAATATTTCCTAAAAGATAGTGAAATCATCGACAAACTGCCCAACCGTAAATTTGAAGATGGAGCCCGGCAGTTCTTATTGGCTAAAGCTCAGGAAATGTTTGGCTATGATGGTTGGTTCACGCTGCTTCACGGCGACGAGATTTTCTACAACAATCCGGTGGAGATGGCTGAGAGGGCGGAAAGAGAACATGCCGAAAAGATCAATTGGTACGCAATGAATTTTTTCCTGCACACCTCTGATCGGGAAAAAGATCTGGAGTCCATCAAATCTGTTCAGCAGCGTGTTACCTGGTATTGTCCGGGGTTTTTAGAGATTCGTTCGTTTAAGAATAAAAAAGGTATTTATTATAAGCTTGGTGACCGGCATAAAACTCTTCCTTACGGGATAAATTGGCATATGTTCAGCAAATACCCTGTCTACAAACATTATCCCTATCGTTCTGTCCGCCAGATGCTGAAGAAGAAGGCCCAGCATCAGTCTACCGGCTTCTCTGAAACTTACGGTTCCCTACAAGATATAAACGATTGTTTTAAGGATATTTTGCCTAATTATAAGATTGCTCGCCAGTTTGACGGTTCATTTCATGAGTTTGAAGTAGCAAAGCAAGGGACGATTTTAGGAAGATGGCTCCGGGCGCATAGATATATTCCGTGTAGGATTGGGCCGTTCGAGTTTTAGTCTTGCGAACCAGCGAGTGAACCTCGCGGTTAAAATTTAACCGCGGCGTTTAGCCGCAGGTTTCACCTAACCCTTCCGTCAACCCCAGCCGATAACTATACTCTTCCTCAATATATTGATTCTTGATCAGCGCTTTCAATCTCGGAAAACGTTTTAACAGCTTAAAAATACCCATGGCCAGCGGATTCATACCCAAGAACATTTTTACTTCAAAATTGGGATGCTTTTTGTAAAAATAGGCAGCAGAGCGCCCCATATTGTATTTGCGTTTAACCATATCTTCATTAGAGACAAAATGATAATGATAATTTATGGCTTTTGAACAGTAGGTGAGGGGGACTTTTATCTTGCTTAGACGAAGCCCAAGCTCAATGTCTTCCCAGCCGTATTGGCTGAATTTTTCATCAAAGCCGCCAACGGCCAGAAAAGCCTCTTTTTTCAGCGAGAGATTGCCGCTTAAAAAATATGACCATTTAAGTTTCTGACCATTTCTTAATCGCTGCTTAATGTAGGGTTCTATGCCGGGATATTTTGGGTTCAGTTCTTGAAGCGGCAAACGCTGCTTGAGATTATATGTTAGCCCCTCGACCGAAATATTGGGTCCTTTAGAGTGAGCTTGCAGATGTTCTACTAATAAATTAGGATCGGCAATCATATCGGCATCAGTTAATAAAATTATTTCTCCTTTAGCCTGCTCAACGCCAAAATTCCTGGCGGCCGATTTTCCCTGGTCGGCCCGGCGGAGATAATTAAGGCGGCAGTTGGCTGGTAGTTGCGCAACCATTGCTTCTGTGCCATCAGTTGAAGAGCTATCAACGATAACTAGTTCATACTCAGCAGACTCAAGATTCTGCTTAAAAAATGATTCGAGCGTTAGCTTGAGGGTTTCTCTCTGATTATAGGTGCCAATAACTACGCTAATTTTCATGGATGCCTTCCTCTTTTATTTTACAGGAACCTGAGACTAAACGTCTCGGTTCCTTTTCTGGAAACCGCGAAGTTTATTCGCCGGTTTCCAGAAAATTATGGATGTCCATTGTCCCTTTTATAATTTTTCAGCAAAAACATCTTATAATTATTGACAATATAGTCCTCGATTAAATACAGCTTGATGGCGGGCTGGACTTCGATTTGGCCGAAATATTTCTGGGCAAGATTTCTGAACTGGTCATTATCCTCGCCAAAATAGAGGACAGATTCACCTTTTTTCAATTCGGGAATGCCCCAAAGATCATATTGTTTCTCTCCCCAGGGGGTGTTGATTTTGAAAAATCCGGTGGCCAAATAAGTCGGCCGGCGGCTGTAAAACTCGAGCAGGGAAGCGGAAACATTAGTCCTGGCAAATATTTTTGTCTCTTTGGGCATAATTTGGGCCAAGTTATAATTTTTCTGGTAATCATCTTGATGGGCAAGAATAGCTGGGGTGATCCAGAAAAGTATGGTCATGATTATGGTCGTAAAAAGAATCAGCCAGGTGACGTATTTTTCAATCGACTTGCGATATTCTGCTAAATAGGCAATTATCAGCGGAAGGGCTGTCAAATAGCCGGCCGCCGGCCAGTGAGCCCAGACTTTTACCTTAAAACTAAGCAAGAAAAAGGCCATAAGCGGCAGAAGAGAAAAAGCCAACAAAAGTTTTGTCCCCTTATCTCTTTTTAGCGCAAATCTATAAGCCGGGAAAAGCAGGAAAAGGATAAAAGGAGAAAAGTGGACTAATTGATCGCCAATAAAAGAGAGGATGTTAAGTCCCAGAGGGTCGGAGGTAAGTTTTCCACTTTGATAGACAAATGAGGCCCACTGATGCTGGCTGTTCCACCAAAGAACAGGGATGAAAAAAAGTAGAGAGCCGATAAAAGTTAAATAAGGCTCTTTTCTTCTAAACCAGATTTTCTCTTCAGGGGCCATTAGCACATATAGGAGGAGGGCCGGCCAGAAAAGCATCATGGTGTATTTGCTTAAATAACCCAGACCCAACGTTATGGTCAATCCCAGCCAATAAATTTTCTTGTTATTATTGATCGCTTGATAGAGCAAGAAAATAGACAATAGCCAGAAGAGAGCCAGCGGCAGTTCCACAAATTGGGTCAGCCAAATAATTAAATAGTGGGGGATGATCAGGAACAGCACCGTTGACCAGAAAGCAATTTCTTCGTCAAATATCTTTTTGGTTAGCCAGTAAAGTGTCAGTCCAGTTAATAAGACGATAATATTGGCGCCCAGGCGGATCATAAAAAGGTTTTCATGGCCCAACGTGAATAAATAGTTAATATAGGCGATCATTGGAGGATGGTCAATGTACGAGAGACTTAGATGTTTTGACCAGAGCCAATAATACGATTCATCGGCAGTCAGAGGAAAAAGCCACCCGAGAATTAGCCGGATGACGAAAAATACACCTAAAAGACGGAAGATTTTGTTCATAAGTTCATACGTTCTTTCGTTTAGTTGGTCTTCCATATCCCTGAATAATCATCTTGGACTAAAAGCTTTGCTCGGTCAAGCCCCAGCTTCTGCCAACTCACTGTGTCACTGGCAATGATAGTGGGATCTTGGTTGACTGCTTTAATTAATGCTTTGCCGTACCAAAAGTACTGATCGGCAGGGCCAGCCATAAAGTCGATATAAAGCAAATCAGGGCTATAGAAAAGACGGCGATCAGGGGGGCGGTAAATGTAAAATTTGTGGCCGAGAGCGCGTTCTTGCTGAATGAGAGCTGGCCAGTTAACGTCAGAATTAAAAGCGTGGGCCAGGGGAAGGGTATTGTAAAACAAAGTGCTGTAGGCTAAACATGCTAACAAAAAAGAGAAAACAAATTTTCCATTAGATGGTTTAAATAAATAATAAGAAAAGCCGCCTAAAAATAGGACAAATAAGGCTAGAGGTAGAATTGCGGCTCGTAAATCTAAGCCTTGAGGATTGACCGGATTAGCTATCACCAAACATAAAATAATTGAAAAAATTAATAAAAAGAATATATTCCAGACGAAAGGGACCACCGGCCTTTTTGCTTTCTGGCCAATGGCGATTAGTTTAATAGCCGCTAGAATGGCCAGCGGCGGGCAGAGCATGACAAAGGTCCGCAAATCGTTTTGGCGATAACAGAAAAACAGAAAAGCACTGCTCGACCAGAGCCAGTAATGACAAAAAGTATTAAGATTTAATCTCCGACTCAAATTGATTTTTAATTTGAGGGCCGATAAATAGAGCGCGGACCAAGGGAAGAGGATAATCAGCAGGAAGCCGATGGTGGAGACGTTCAGGCCTAAGCCGAGATAACCACCATTATATTTGCTTTGGATCGTAATGCTTTTTAGATAGGGGAGCCATTGTTCTTTTAAGGCCAAAGATTGCAACCCTAAGACACTACCAACCAAAATTGTGAACAGGAAAAAACTTAAAATTGCGTGAACAGAAAAAAGGGCTTTTAATAATTTCTGTCGAGCTCTGGGGTGAAATAACAATAAAGTAATACAGGTTAAGCCAGGGAACATCAGCCCAAAACCGCTCTTGACCAGGAAGCCGCCGGCCAGGGCTAACGAGAATAGATAAAGACAAATTGGCCGATCTTTTTTTAGGTAGGCAAAAATTGCCAGATGGGCAGATAGGATAAAGAAAGAGATCAAAATCTCCAGTTTTGGGGTGCGAGAGAAAAAGACCAGACCCAAAGAAGTGGCGGCAATAATAAGCGAATAAAAAGCAAGTTTTTTGCTAACCAGCCGGCTCACGCCCCAATACATAAATCCTAGCAGGACGCAGAAATAGATAATGTTAGGAATATGGACGGTTAATTCATTAACCCCGATCAATTTTAGCGGAGCGGCGATCAGCCAGATCCCAAGCGGCGGTTTGTCGAGGAAAGAAGTTAAGTCGCCTGGTGTGATAAACTGCGCCAGCCACTGGTGCTGGATAACGGCATTTTTCGCCATCAGAGCGTAAGCGGAAGCGTCATCATTTTGTAAGGGGTTGCGGGGCAGAGTTAGAAAGCTGGCTAAGATATAGAATAGGAAGATTATAAGGATTATTTTTCGCTTTGCTAATCTCACCGTGGTAAAATTATAACACAATTTATTATGACATTATTGACGATTGGCATCCCGACTTTTAATCGAGCCAGACAGCTGGAAAAGTTGTTGGCTCGGATAGTTCCTGCTTGTGAATCGCTGGATATCGAAGTCTTAGTCTCTGATAATTGTTCCCCTGATGATACGCCGGCAGTCCTGGAAAAATTTAAGGGCTTTAAGTGTTTACGTTATATCAGGAACACAGGAAATATTGGTTTTGACAGAAATATTCTAAATCTGATTGCCGAGGCGTCAGGGCAATTTCTCTGGTGGCTGGGTGATGATGACAATCTAGCGGTTGAACAATTGATCAATATTAAACGTCTTTTGTCGGATAATTCTGATGTCGGCTTATTTTTTGTGAACTATATGCATGATCTCCCCAGGAATAAAGGGAAAAGCAGTGGGACCAGCTTGGAATATATTTCTCTCTCTGCCCAACAGTATGCTGACCGCCATCTGCATAAGGCGACGTTGATATCGACTAATATTCTCAATCTGGCGGCGGTTAGAAGCTTGCGGGTCAATCAGTCTTGCATTGGCCCAAACTGGGTCAATCTCCATCTCCTCTTGTTATTAGTTGACTGGATAAAAGGGGAAAATGGCCGCGTGGTGGTTATCAAAAATCCTGTTGTTATTCAGGGGGTAGAAGAAGAAAAAACTTCTATCAATAAATGGAAAAAAACTTTTATCGATTATTTTGCTTTCACCATTAGCCAAACGCCGTTGCAATATTTAGCTCTCAATAAATTTAAAAAGCATTTTTATGATATCAATGTCCGGTTTAGATATTTAAATTTGGCTGATATTATCGATATAACTGATCCGCTAGACTTTAATAGCAAAATTGTGGTTATCTTCCGGCCAAATATTTTTGCCCAGTTGGCGTTTTGGCTGCAATATCTTATAAGCCGCGTGATTCGCTTTGCCAGTGGGGGAAAGATTCCTCAGGAGTCGTAAAACCTCCTCCCTGAAGGATCGTGTCACAAGCGGCAATAACTCTTTCTGCCGAGATATTTTCTTCTCCTTTTTGCTTAGCCACTGTTAAATGCCGAACCTTAAAAGGTCCCCAACGGGTAGGGAGGGCCTGTTTGTTTAAAAAGAGCATAACCATAGGGACATTGAGCGCGGCGGCAATGTGGCTGGGCCCCGTATCCATCCCCAGATAAAAATTGAGCTGGCTGATCATGGCGACAAGATCGGCCAGGGGGAGTTGGCCGACTAAATTTATAGAGGGGCAATTAATCAGCTTTGTCATTTTTTCAGCACGATTGGTTTCTGCTTTTCCGCCTAAAAGTAGGATTTTGTAATTTCTTTCTTTTGCCAGCCAGGCGGCGACTTTGGCAAAGCCCTCTATTGTCCAGCTTTTGCTGGTGGAAGCCCCGATGTGTATCCCCGCCAGGCGATCACCGGGTTTGATCCCATTTTTCTCCAACAATATTTTTATTTTGAGCAATGCACCCGGCTCTATAATTAATTTAGGCTTTTCGGGCTTTTCTTTTATTCCTAAAGGAGCTAATAAATAAAAATTTAAATCTATTTCGTGGCGGTCTTGATCTTCCCAATGGCGAAATACACGTAGATTGTTCATCCAGCCGGTTAAGATTCTTGAGCTGTCACCTAAGCGAGAAGGTATCCCGGCTTTAAAAGTAGCCCAGGTATCCTGGAATTGATTATAAAAATTGATGGACAAATCAAAATTATATTTTTTTAGATCATAATCGCAGATTATTTCATCAATATCAGGATGGTGGGCCAACAAAGGGTGGGTGTAGTCTTGGGCCAGGACGGTAATCTTGGCCTCCGGGAATTTTTTTCTGACAGCATGTATGGCTGGCAGCGTCAGGACCAGGTCGCCAATAGCATCAGGGCGGATAATTAGTATGTTTTTCGGTGTTATTAACGCCATATAAACTTAGCTATTTGTTTTATGGCGCCGGGATCTCCCATCCTCTTTTTTCCTGCCGCCGCCATCTTTTCAATTTGTTCGGGGTTGGCAAGCAACGAAATGACCGCTTGAGCAACCTTTATCGGTTGGGCTTCGGGTAGAAGCAGCAGGGCATCTCCCAGTAACTCTTTCTGTGCCTGCGCAAACTTCTTATTATATTGTGAGCCGCGGCCATAAAAAGAGACTACCGGCAGGCCGCAGCCAGCCGCTTGTTCATTGCCGGTTCCGGAGAGGCCGATGACAATTTGCGACTCTGCAAGCAGCTGTTCGAAAGAAACTTTTTCAAAAAGAGGGGTAACCGATTCAATCTTAGTCGCGATTAAAAATTTAAATTTGCTGCTTTTTTTTGTGATTTCTACTGCGATTTTCTCAAAATCTTCGATGTTCAATCTGGCATCATCTCTTGTGCCAGGAAGGAAACCTATCCTCACCCGCTTGCCTTCAAGCGACCCCCCTCTCCATCTTCGATGGAGAGGGGGGGGGCAAGCTTTATCGTCAGTGGGGGGTGAGGATAGACAATCCATCAACGGATTCCCCACATATTCTGCCCTTGAAACTTTGATCATTCCCTGGCGCAAAGCTGTCTCGGTTATTTTATCTCGAACAAAAACTTTCTTGGCCCGTTGCAGTAAAAATCTTTCCCAGGGAGTGTAGTTGGAACCAAAGCTTTTATAATAAGTCGATTTATTGACGCCGACAAAAATCCAGGGGCTCTTAACCAATAAAGCGCCAATCATCGGGACTAAATCTCCAATGGCAATGGTCAGATCAACCTGACCGCGCAGGCCGCGCAGGAGCTTTAAATGCGCTAATGTTTGGCCGGCTAAACCGTTGGCGAGATCTTTAAATAAATATGAAAAGTTACGTAGCGAAAATCCACCGCTGGCCAATCTTTTCCTCTCGCCTAAAATAGAAACGTTGAGCCCTTCAAAAGCGGTTCCGGCTCCGACTAGAGGGAGGACTAATATATTTATGGAACCGCTCCGATATAACATCGGAGCAGGTTCCATGAGTTCTTTAATTAATTCAGCTCCCACCAAATCTTCTCCGTGACCGTTGGTGATGAGGAGAATTTTGACCCTCTCCCTTTGGGAGAAGGGGGAAGCCTTCACGTTAGCGGGTGAGGGACTAGAATACCTCTGTCTAAACCTATAAACCATAAACAATGTCTTAAATAAGATTTTTAGATTTAGCTTGGTCTCTCCCTTAGTTCGGTCAATAAAGACGATTGGGACTTCGCCAATGCTAAAATTGTTAAGTTTCACCAGATATAAAATTTCTGAAACGATTGATGGGCCGGTCGAAATCAGGTGATCGAGGTCAATCTTCTCTAAAACTTGGCGGCGGAAACAGCGGAAGCCGGAAGTGGGATCTTTAACTTTCACTCCCAGCAGGAGTCGAATGTAATTTTGGGCCAGTTTGGTCGTGATCTGGCGGGCGAAGCCGCGATTGATATCCTGACCGCCTGGCACAAAACGTGAACCTAAGACAACATCATAATCATGTATCTTTGCCAGCAGGTCAGGAATGTATTTTGGCTGGTGCGATCCATCCGCATCCATCTCAATAACATAATCAGCCCCATGTTCCAGGGCATATTTGAAGCCAGCAATCCCGGCCGAGCCGCGGCCCCGTTCAGTGTAGCGGTTCAAGACTTTTACCCGCGGGTCTTTTGCTGCCAGCTGGTCAGCAATTTTTCCCGTGCCGTCAGGAGAATTATCATCAACAACTAAAACTGTCAGATTAGCAATGTTTAAGGCCAAAATATCTTTGATAAGGGGGGGAATATTTTCGGCTTCATTATAGGTAGGAATGATGATAAAAGACTTGTTCATGGCTCTCTACTTAATTATAGCAACTTCCAGTATGATAATCTGCTGAAATTTTGGAAAAACTCTAACGAGATATATGCATGAGAATAAAGGGTATGACAACCAGCCAATTAATAGCTTATGTGCAAAGCAAGGTTCATCGATCTTATCCGCCTGATCAGGTGCAAAAAGCTCTACCCGGTGATCCAGGATCAGGCACTAAAAGTATTGTTGCGGAAGAGACGTTGCCCGCTGGTCATTTGCCTCTGCCGCCTAAAATGCCGGTCGGTTTTGGCTTTAAAATAACCCCGACCGAAACAGGAGTGCCGGCTGATCCTAGTCATTCATCTGGTTCACCTGATTTGATCCCTGTGCCGCAAGATGATGAGGATGGTCTTGCTGTGGAGGTTGGGGCAACGGTGGGTTTGTGGCTTATGAATGGAATGATGACCATAAAGAGGACAGAAAAAACGAGAGAGCTGTTTGAGCAAATGGAGGAAGTAACTTTGAGGGGGAACGTTAAGGCAATCTGTCAATTTTTTACTAGTAATGAAGCGGTCTTAAGAAGCCTTGGTTTTGATTCGGAACAGATGGAAAAATTGTTGGACTATGTTCATGGGCGGGAAACGATAGTGCCGCCGCCCTTTTTTGTCTCGCATACTTTGGAACTCATTATTGAAGATTTGCGGCAGCGGGTTAAAACGGATCCTCTTATAAAAAAAGTTTGTCAGCTAATAAAAGTTTGTCAGCAAATGGTTGCTTTGAAAAGCGTAAGAAGTTCGGCTGATTTAGGCGTCTGGTTGGGTGGGATTAACGGATTAGAGCTGGAAGAGGCGGAAGTTGATTTAACTGCTTTGAAAGGCGTTATTCAAGAAATAATAAAACATTTGCAAAGGATCGAAGCAAAATAAATTTAGCGCTCAACCGCTAAATCTCCCTGCTTCGCGAACAAGTGTTTTACAGCAAAAAGTTTAATATCCTCTGCCATAATAAAACAGTAACCGCGTTTTTTGTTGATAAATGATTTAGCCTCTTGCGATGTTTCTAAAAACAGGACTGTTTTTTGGTTATAAAAGACTATCCCCGGGCGGTTGCCTGTATTATATGTGGCAATTTCCTCATTTGGCTTGATAACTGCTGAAACTTTAGCCGCTAATTCTTTTGTCCCTTTTAATGTTTCAACCAAGGGCAATGATTGAGTAACCAGAATAAAAGCGAGTATAAAGACCATAATCGGGAGTGCCGCAAAAGAGAGACGATAGGCGCGGAAGAAGAAAAAAATAATAGATAACAAGCTGCCGCCGATTAAAATTATTGCCAATAACTTAAGCTGTGGCATCAAGATTGGGTATTGGCCGGAATAATTTTGTGTCCCCAGGATAATTACTCCGATTATCAATAAGGAGACCACGACTGCCAAAAGTAAATTGGCGATCAGCATCCCGCGATTTATCCCGAGCGGTTCGACAAGCTCACCGTGCCGAGCGCAGTCGAGGCACTCCGTCGAGGGATTTTGATTCTCGAGAAAATCCGCCCACAGTTTACCAACGATGATCGCAAAAAAAGGATACAAAGGCAGAATATAACTTGGCAATTTGGTTTTGGCTATAGAAAAAACTATAAAAACCGGGATGATAAAACTTAACATCAATAATTCTGGACCATTTAGTCTTTGCCGCCAGCTCCTAATCAATCCATAAGGCAAGAAATGCGACCAGGGGGCAAAGCCGAGAATTACGGCCAGGAAGTAGTAGTACCAGGGGCCGGGATGGCCCGCGACAACCCCTTGAAACCTCGCTAAAAAGAGAAAACCCAAGGCAAAGTCGACAAATTTCTGCCCGTGCAGTACCAGCTCAATAACGTACCAGGGGAGACCGATCAAAGCGATAATTAGGACTCCTGGCAGGAGCGAAATGTCACCTAATTTCTTTAATTCCTTTTTAAATAAGAGAAAGAGGAAAATAGTAAAGCCGGGTAAAATGACGCCAATAATGCCCTTAGTCGGCAAAGCCAGCGCCATGGCAAGATATGAAAGCCAATAATACTTCTTATCATTTGAACAATAGCCCAGATAAAAACTGAACAGGGCGCTGTTTAATAATAACGTTAATAATATGTCAATTTCCGCGATGCGTGACTGGACCAGAAATTGCAGGGCGGTCATCACGACCAGAGCGGAGAGAATACCGGTCTTTTCATTGTAAAACTTTTTGGCCATTAGATAGGTTAAGGCGACTGTTGCCACCCCGCTGACGGCTGACCAGAAACGGATAGCAAATTCATTAAAGCCAAAAACCATAATGGCCAGGTTGGCTAGCCAGTAAAAGAATGGGGGCTTATCAAAAATAATTTGGCCGTTGTAGTGGAAGGTGATCCAGTCTCCCGTCAGCCACATCTGTTTAATAAATTCACCGTAGGTTGTCTCCGCCGCGTCGTAAAGGGAGAAGGAGCCAAGCTTAAAGAAATAGAGGAGAAAGGCAGAGGCGATTAACGACAAAAGCCTAATCCTCACCCCCCACTGACGCCAAAGCCTGCCCCCCCCCTCTCCATCTTCGATGGAGAGGGGGGTAGGTTTACCG
>Ga0172379_10007659_pt1 | contig 13924 bp, 8 predicted proteins | sample GrowelOW334metaG_FD_119756 | JGI IMG/M metagenome (GOLD analysis project Ga0172379, IMG submission 119756) | Groundwater microbial communities from an aquifer near a municipal landfill in Southern Ontario, Canada - Groundwater well OW334 metaG | ecosystem: Environmental > Aquatic > Deep... | reverse complement strand
TAGCTTCAATAGCCGTTAAGAGCTTGGACATTGAAGCCACCGGTAAGACTAAATTGGCATTCTTCTCCAGATAAATTCGGCCAGTCAAAACATTACCAACTAGATAGGCCCGAGCTGAAACCACTTCAGGCAAGGGAGTAGTAGCTACCGGAGGAACGGAAGGAGTTTGCGAAGACACCGGTTTGAAATCCGGACTGGGAGTTGGCAACGAATCGTAAAAGGAGGAGCTCGGTTCCAGACCATTGCTATTCAAACTTTCACCGCTACTTGCGGTCAAGTTCACGTTACTCGGCGTTTGTGAGGCTAGACGATTCTGATCGGCCAACTTGGTAGTCAAAGCCACCAGAATCACCAAGAGGCTGCAAATCCAGACTATTATGAGTTTCCGGTTGACAGGCATTCATATATCGTAGCACAAATTTACCTTGTCACGACAATACTTGGAGTCAATTCGCCGGTTGAGCTGGCCGTAATCCGGCCGCTGGCATCCTTGGAAATATCAACCTGTGTCGTAGTCGGTCAGGCTGGTATAATGAGCGCCGGTTTTAGACGGGTCGAATGGCAAAGCTGACAAATAGTCCGGAACCAAACAGGCCGCAATATCACCCTCGCTATCGGGGGCAGCAGTGCTGTACTTAACTATTCTCGGAACAGTCGGGATTTCTCTGGGATTGCCATTACAAACAAAGACTCCTCGGTGTTCGGATAAATTCTGATGAATTGCGTTGAGTAGGGCGTTAACATTACTGGTTCTCTGAGAATCCCGGGCTAGTTTGAACTGCCTGGAGGGATTGACGGCTACCAGGACAACTGCCGCCAAGATAGCGATAATCCCGATCACAACTAGGACTTCGATAAGGGTGAAACCGTCCTCAGGAGGAGGCAAAGGCTTTCTTTTTTTGTTACTCTTGATTCTTTTGTTGAGCATAAATTATTTATTAAGCTGATAATGCCTGAAGCTTATCAGAGAGGGATAAAATCCAAATCAAATAGTGATAAAATTGGGATAAAAAAGTGATAAAAAATGTTATTATTAGGTCAATACCATGTACCACCGCCAATTGGTTAATCATGTCAGTGGCCGTTTGAAGGCGGGGTCTTCGGTTGCTGATATCCAAAACGAATTGATTGTCGACGGCTGGAGCGACGACGATATCAAAGAAGCTTTCGAGTACGCCGCTTCACCGCAAAAATTAAATCACTTTTCCTTTTCCAGAATCTTCCATTCCGAAGTGCCGGTCGTCATCACTCTTTCCCTGCTCATAGTCACTGTTCTGGGGATTGCCGGACTTTCTCAGGCTTTTGGGAACAATAGTGAAAATTACATAATCACTCTCCCCAGCAATCCGCCGGCTCCACAGCTGGAATTCAGTTATGGCGTCCAGCCTGCCCTATCCAATCCCGACTTCTTCGGCCAAGTCAAGCAAAAGTTCATCGATTCCAAAGCCAATTTCCTCATCGCCGACCTGACAACGATGAAGATTGATGTCTATAAGAACGGCCAGCTTTCCTTCGAAGTACCGATCAATAGCAAAGGTCGGGAAGGCTCCTGGTGGGAAACGCCGGCCGGACTTTACAAGATCGACAGCAAGGAGAAGGCCCACTTCTCTGGAATGGGCCACGTCTGGATGCCGTGGAGCATGAATTTCCAAGGAAACTTCTATATTCACGGCCGGACTTATTATCCGGACGGCACCCTGACTTCCAAGACCTTCACCGGTGGATGCATTAGATTGGACACTGATGATGCGAAGAAAGTCTACGAAGCCATCGAAATCGGCACTCCGGTTCTGGTCTTCGAACACAGCTTTGCACCGGATAACTTCACCTACAGCGGTCTGGTCCCTGACCTTTCCGCGCCTATATACCTCTCAGCCGACTTAGAGAACAATCATGTCTTTGCCAGCAGCAATTCCACCACTTCCGTACCGATTGCCTCGATCACTAAGTTGGTAACGGCTTTGGTAACCACGGAATATATCAATCTCGATAACACGGTCACGGTCCCAGGAAGCGCTATCGTCTATACTTCCAAGGCTCGTCTCAAGGCCGGCGACAAATACACGATCTACCAATTACTCTTCCCTCTCCTCATGGAATCTTCCAATGAAGCGGCCGAGACGATCGCCCGCTACTACGGCCGGGAGAATTTCGTAAAGCATATGAATGAAAAAGCGGCTTCTATCGGTATGACTCATAGTTCATTCACCGATCCCTCTGGTGCTTCGGAAGGTAATATTTCCACGGCTGAAGACCTTTTCCAGCTGGCCAGATACATTTATAACAACCGCAGTTTTATCTTTGACATAACTTTAGGCAAGATCAAAAATAGCGCCTATGGGGAAAGCGGCTTCAAAGATTTGGGTAATTTCAATGACTTTCTTGAGAATCAATATTTCTTTGGTGGTAAGAATGGCAAAACGACAGCGGCGGCCGAATCCAATCTCTCGGTCTTCGAGTTCCCTGTTGGTCAAACGAAAAGACCAATAGTCACCATCGTCCTAAAGTCACCCAATGTAAAAGTCGACTCGCAAGTGCTGGTGGATTATACGCTCAATCATTTTAGGTAAGAGGCTTGCAAGCACCCTGACAAAAGCCGGCAGAACTGCCGGCTTTTTTCATAAACTTTTCTATATCGTCGACTACCTCACCCGTAGCGATTCCATAATCTTATTGATCATTGGAAGATATTTTTCGAAATCGGCTTCGTCATCTATATATGATATCCAGCGCACGGTTCCGTCGTTATCAATAAACAATTGCTTGATTCGGAGTATTGGCGGTATGCCGCCGATACGACTAGTGTCGGACTGGTACTTCCCTACATAATAGGCCGACGGCAATTTTCCGATCGTGGTGGTACCGGTTTGAAGCAAACTAAATCCTTCAAGGGTAGTCGGTCCGTTTTTCAAGTATTCAAGATTGTCGTCTCTGTATCGTTCAACCGAGTAACGACCGTTATAATGATAGTAATCGTCCGGCGCGCTTACGCTCAGGACACCCATAAAGCTGTCTTGGTCGCCGCTTACAAAAGAATATGAATCAACGATCTTGTCCTCGTAAGTGGTTTTGGCAAGCTTTGTCCACTGTTTTGGAACAGTCAATTTGTAGCCAAATTGGCGATTATCGTATGTTTCTTCGTCATTGTTTCTTGACTGGGGCTCCGATTCCAAAAACTTGAAGGAAGATCGAAACTTGGCAATCAAAGGATCGTCGGGAGCCAGACCGTTCAATACCATGGAGTAACCCCTTCCATCGCGAATTGTCAGATAAATAATAGAAGATCCTAAATCGTTCCCGTCATTCCACTCGTAGGTCATTTCGTAACCGTCCTGTTGGCCGATTGTAATCGGCGAAACGCTCTTCAAAACATTGTCACCCACAAGCACGGATTTCAATGTATTCTTCTTGAATAATTCCAAATTTCCGGAAAATTTTTCAATCCAGACAGCTATAGATTTACCGGGATCAAATAAGCCCTGATTATCGAAATCCGGACGGATAAACTGAGCGACCAATCCGGTCTCCGGGGTGGCCCCGATCTGGATCCACGCCGAAGGATATTCGAGACTTATACCGTAATCGCGGTTGTCGTAAATCAATGAGTCGGACCCCGACTTTCTTTGAAAGTAATGGAGATACCAGGATTTGGTCATATTTTCAAATACTTCTATATTATCATCGTATGTTAACGGGTCGCTCCTGTATTCAAGAATATAAACATAATCGCCTAATAGGACGATCTTGTCGGTAACTTTGAAAGTCACCGGCTCAAAACCAGCGGGAGAAATTTTGTGGGTATAAGAGAGTTCAAGAGCAGAGAAAATACCGATCGTTGTTGTCGAAGTCTTGACATCACTTATGACCGCGGTTTTGTCCCCCATAAGACGCTCCAAAAAATAATTCTTGAAATCCTCGACAGTTTTGATGCCGGGCTCCACATTATTAATGTATAGAGAAATCGTGGTCGAAGCTACGCGGACATCCCCCGGTATTTTCTTGACGAGATTGGGGGCAAATTGGGCGGTACGAAAATAGTTACCGTTCACTCTCTCGGTAGTTTCGAATTCCTTATGCCAATTCGCCGGGTAATCGATCGTGAACGCGTCCGAGGCATCTTCCGATGTAAAGTAGGTGTTTCCGGGAATAATAGCTGAAGCCGGAATGCCGCTATTTGCCGTTTTTTCGAGCTTGGCTACCAGATAAATACCGATCATAAACGCGACAATGAACGCCAGGACGCCAATGATCATAGCCCAAATTAGTTTGAAGCGGCGACGGCGATCTACGGCCTCATCAGCCAATTTTTCCGCCGAACGGACTTCCTTGAGATTATAATAGAGTTCAAACATCGTGATTATTCCAAGTGGTACGACCAAAAGGAGGCAAAAAATCGCAATGATGATAAGACCGACGGAGACGCTGATCACAGTCATAGCCGTACTTTTGATGGCAACAGCAACGATAACCAGCACGGTCCCTACAATGGCAAGCGGGATAATGACGATAAGCATTGTAAGCGAAATGAGGATCGAAATAACAATCCATCGCCAAACTACGCTTTTCCAATATCCTCGGACAAGAGACCAGCTTCCGAGCAAGGCTTTGAAGCCTTTCTTTTCCTGGTCAAAAAATTCACAGGAGGTGAAACTGAGATAACCGGCTAGAATAATGCCGGGAACTATAAATAAGACCATCGCTCCCGCTTTTGCCAAAGACAACATTATCAATATGACGATATATGGCCAGAAAAATTTGGAACTCTTTTTGTAGGCGCTTTTGATGCCCTCATACTGGCCTTTTCTGACATCGACAATACTTTTCAAAAGAGCGATTTGGGATAGGAAAAGCAAGATGCTCACGATTATTACCAACGCAACAACAACAGCGACTACGGAGCTGTGGCCGGAAAAAAGCGCAGCTGTTTTGTCAGAGAATTGAAACTGAAGACCAAGACTGCCGAGACTACCCAGAAGATATAATGGCCACAGCCTGCGGAAATTGGCCTTATAAAACACCCAAGCTCTCTTTATAAGTTCAATCGATCCCAAAAGTTGCTTGGGCTTCGCTACTGCAACAGGCTGATTGTTTGGTTCCATCTAATTAGGTTAGCGTTAATAAGTCCTATAACAATACAACAATCAGCGGTTTTGGACAAATTTGGATGTCTGATAAATAGGCAAAAGTAGGGCCAAAATAGGCCAAATTGTTTCGGGCCGACGGCACGGACTTCTGGGTGACCCTCATTTCCGAGGTCCCCCACAAGTTCTTTCAGGTGTACGATCTCACACCGTAACTGAGATCTCGCGAGCGCCCCGTTCTGACAGGTTGTCAGGACGGAGTTTTTGCTCTACAACTTTTGTTTTTCCCATAATTCATGGAATCTTCCTCTCGCTTCTTGAAGTTCACTGAAGTTACCGGACTCGACAAGTTTGCCATTTTCGAGAACGATAATTCTATCCATTTGCTTGATAGTCGTCAGTCTATGGGCGATAACTATGGCCGTGACATTTTGGAAAAACTTGTGAAGCGAGTCTTGAATCTTTTCTTCCGAGCCAATATCTAGATGTGAGGTGGCTTCGTCAAGAAGCAGAATCTGCGGATTCTTGAAAATTGCCCGGGCAATGCCAACGCGCTGTTTCTCGCCGCCGGAAAGCTTGATTCCCTTCTCGCCAATAATGGAGTTGACCCCTTCCGGCAATTTAGCCATAAAGTCGCTAACATGGGCAATCTCCAGGGATTTCTCGAGAAGCTCTTTGTTGTTTTCCTGACCCTGGTTGGTAATAGTTATATTGTCACCAAGCGAAGCATTGAAGAGTTCAGTCTCTTGAAGTACGACGGCAATATGTTTAAAATAATCTCGCTTACCAATTCCCTTCAAAGGTTTTTCATCAAAAGTGATTTGACCGCCATAGGATTCATGCTCCTTAAGAAGAAGCTTGAAAAGCGTCGATTTACCCGCGCCCGAAGAGCCGACAATGCCGATCTTTTCTCCCCTTTTGATCTTAAAAGAAATATTTTCCAGGACAGGTTTGTTCTGGTAGGAAAAAGAAAGATTATCAAAAGACATGGTCTGCCAATCGCTCGGAAATTGCTCTTTATTAGTCTCGTCGTCAATAACGATAGGAGTTTCCAAAATAGCCTGCATCCGCCAAATAGCATTCTTGGCAATAGCGAAATCTTCCGAGACATCGGTCAGTTCGCTCATGGAAGTCCAGACGCTGGCGAAATAGCCCGTAAAGAGGACTAGGAAACCAATCTGGTACCAGCCCTGAATAACGCCGTAGACGATAAAAATCATGACGCTGGTCCGGAAGATTTGAGCGTAAAAATTGCGGATGGAATTGCCACCCTGAAACCAATAGATCCGTTTCTTGATGGCTTCAAAAAGGTCAGTGCCATTGGTAGTGAAAGTCTCAGTCAACTTCGGAGCCATGGACATAACTTTGACGCTCCGAATATTGCCGATGGTCTCGAAAATAAGACCGCTTCGGTGCTCTTCCTTGCCGCTCACTATGTCGGAAGCTTGTACAGCCCGCTTGCGATAATAATGAGCTAGGAAATAGTAAGAGATGAGGAAGAAGGCCACGGCCAAACCGATGCCAAGGTCGAACTTAAGAATTATTATAATAATACCAACTAAGTTAATAACGATCTCGATAATATTATTGATCCAGATCCGCAAAATCCGGTCTATGCTGGTCGAACCGCGGTCAATCCGCTTGAATTTATTACCCGTACCTTCCTTTTCATGCCAGGAAATATCGAGGAGCATGAGATGCTTAACCGCCCGTAATTGAGCATCAAGATCGCATTTCTCCGAAATCCGAAACATTTTGGACTTGGCGTAATAGATGCCGGAGTAGCGGATAATGACCGCGACAATAGTCAAGGAGAAAGCAATGTAAATAGGCGTTAGATCCGAACCTGCCTTATAGTCCGCAAAGTAATTGATGATAACCGCAAAAGCGTAAGGCGGATAAAGCCATGCAAGGTCGGCAGCCACTCTGAGAAATGTGGCCTGCCAAAAGTCCGTTTTGTAAGCTCGGACATAGGACCAAATGTCGATTATAAGCTGGCGAGTGGAGTACATAGGAGAAGTTTAAGTCAAATAAGTTTAGCATAAAAAGGCCATTATACATCCCCTATTTTTTATGCTATCGTAATTTCGTCCCTCTGGAGAGGTGGCAGAGTGGTCGAATGCACCACTTTCGAAAAGTGGCAGAGGCGCAAGCTTCTCGGGAGTTCGAATCTCCCCCTCTCCGCCTTCGCTACGCCGAAGCACGATTAGTGCGAAGGCGAGCTCATGTGACGGCGTAGCTACGGCGTGACGAGGTCCGCTTTCAATACGCCGAAGCCCATCAGGGCGAAGGCGATTAGAATATTATTAGTCATGTATTATATTTATTCATTAAAATGCAAAGATGGATATTACATCGGATGCACTAATGATTTGAAAGAACGAATCATCAGACATAAGAAAGGTCTTGTTCCTGCAACTGTAAATCGTTTGCCGATAATCTTAGATTTCTATTTTGCAGTTGACGATAAATATAGAGCTTTCAACTTTGAAAAATATCTGAAATCCGGCTCCGGACGATCATTTATCAAGAGGCATTTGATGTAAAGTAATCCTGCTTACTATCCCCCTATAAATCTCATCCATCTCTTTTTCCAAAGCCTGGTCAATGGTCAACCAATGCATCCTTCCGCCACTGCCAGACAGCCTTTTCGAGCCGTCATAGACGCTTTCGAAGACGAAGACATGACCCGCTTCCCCATTGACGGGCAGCCGATAGGGATATGTGCCAGTCAATCTGACTTTGCCGAGAGTCAAACTCACTTCTTCCATAACTTCTCTTCTCAGGGCTTCTTCGGGACTTTCACCATCCTTTATTCCTCCGCCAAATAAGCCCCAAGTGTTGGGAAAACGGGAGCAGGCGGAAGATCTTTTTTCCAAAAGGATCTTGTCTCCCCGGCGCAATATGAGAACCGCCACATCCCGTTTTTGCATCCCCGAATTCTATCACTTTTGCCAAAATGAGTAAAAAATAGTAGTATTTGGTAATCCCGTTTCGGGAGCTATGTAGGGCTTTGCCTCGCCATAGCTCCGCAGGAGCGACGGCGGGCCCTATCGTCTAACGGTTAGGACACGGCCTTTTCAAGGCTGTAATCGGGGTTCGATTCCCCGTAGGGCTACAAAAATATTATCGATGAAGAGTTTTAGTCAATCCTCTTAGCTTTGAGATCCAAATGTAAAAGATATGTTTCGTAATGAGTAAGATTGTACTCTAACTACCTCCCCGTCAGCCACTCCCCCGTCACCGTCATACCGTAGATGACATCAAGGTAGACTTCCTTGATGAAAGAGGAGATAACATCGAACCAGGACGGTATTTGAGGAACGGAAATCTCGATATCGGAGTCTAGTTGAGGGATTGGTGCAGAAGAAGACAGGGGGTGGTTGAGAGTGGTGCCGGGTAGGACTTTGGAAGGAAGGTTTGAGGTTACTCTAACCGCGGTGGTTGGAGAGGGTGTGTAAGGTCGAGGGGTTGGTGTAGCGTAAGACATGGGAGTTGGAACGGGAGTAGCCGTGCTCGGATCGGGAGTGATAAAGGTCAGATCAGGAGACGTAGCGGTGTTACTAGAGAAATCCTTGGATATGACGCGGTAGTGGTAGGTCGTATTGGGGGTAAGGTTGTATATTGTCTGGGTATGAGAGGTAGTCAGGGTGGAATTGAGAGCGGTGGTATTACCATAGGCTGTTGTTAAGCCGTATTCGATCTGGGTGGAGGATGGTTCGCTTGAGACAAAGGTGATATTGACTCCGGAGGAGGTTGGATTGGCTTGGATGGCTGAGAGGGTTGGTGCGGTTACATCGGGAGTAGGGGTGGCGTTGGGGATGGGGGTTGGTGTGGGCGGAGTGGATCCGAAGGTGGCTGTGACACTGACATCTCCGTTAATCGTTAGAGTACACCAGGTGGAAGAACTACTGCAGGCTCCTCCCCAAGCGGTGAAGGAGGAACCGGGATCGGGATTGGCCGCTAAAGTAACGAGCGTACCATTGGCAAAGACTCCGGAACAGGCTATGGTCGAGCCGGTTTGGCAGTTGATACTGCTTCCCTTTACAAGGCCGGAGGAGCCGGTGGTGGTGACTCTAATAGTCGAGAGGTTGGAAGAGGGGGTTGGGGTAGCATTAGGGACGGGGGTGGGATTGGAACCGGAAGGGGGAGCGGAGCCGTATTCGTAGGCGCCGATGGACCAGGGACCGGATGAAGGGCGAGAGGCGCCGGAAAAGTCGGTGGAGAAAGAGGAAGAGAGGTTGAGGCCGGAGGCGATGGCGGGAGACGATTGTTGTAAACGAAAATCGCCGTTTGAGACTGATCCGTTAACAAAGAAGGGATCAGTTTCAAGATTGTTGGTATTGGAAGAAAAATTAACTCTCGCCGTAGTGATATTTTTCACGCTATTGGAATAAATAATATTATTCCGCATATCCATTTCTATGTTATACGGCGCGCTAGCTGTTGAGTAGACGCCGTGAGCATTTCCAAATATTGTATTATTCCAGATTTTCAAACCAGAGATATTGTCCCTAGCGCCGTCCACGCGGATGCCGGCCGCGTTACCGTAAAGAAGGTTGTTATAAACTAAAGCGGAAGTTATAGCTCGCGTATTACCCTGAGCGTCACCGGCGCTTGTTATCAAGATACCGTGGCCCCAACCGGATGCGGTCGTATCAAGTCCATAAAATCTATTACCGTAAACCTGCGCGTTATCACCATAGACGGCCACACCGCAAGATCCACCACTATGCGCTCCGGTATCATAGTGAGTGTTATTGCGGATGATGGCGCCATATACTCCCGGTTTTATATCAATATCACCTTCCCCCTCAAGACCACCGTCTATAATGGTATTACCTTCAACTATAACTCCGGTAATAGTTTGCGGCATATAATTATAATGACCGAGATAGATTGACTCCAGTAGAGTATTCTTCACCACGTTATTTCTGATAACAATGTCGTGACAACCTTCTTCGGCATAGCCAAACCAGATACCATGATTATGTTGCGGCGTATCTATGACATTATTCTCTAAAGTTATATGGTGAACATTTCTGGTAGGCATGGATGTCCCCAAATTGATCCCGCCCCATTGCATCTTGTCCAGATATAATCCTTTTATCTTTATATAAGAATGGTCATTGTCGATTAACAGGCCGCTGCCACCGGTTTGCGTAAGCCTGGCCTTGTTATTCGGATTGTCTTCATTGGTCCAAACAGCATCGCCGGAATCCGTCAAATTATACTTGCTATTACCGTCAATAGTCAGCCAGTAGTTACTGTTACCGGTCGCAACGACGACGTAAGACGAGCTCGAAGACCAAACATCCCGGCTAGACAGATATATGCTGACACTGCGCGACCCCAACGAACTTTGAATAGCATTCCAGTCTATATTGCCCCAATTCTTCCAAGGGTTGGCTTCCGATCCATCCCCATTTGAAATTCGGGATGAATCTACATAGTATACCGAAGCATCTGGATTCCCAGGAGAAACCTGCGCCAGCTGTCTCTGCTTCGGAACCTGAACAGTGACAATAACAGAAACTCTTTCCAGCTCATTCCAGACACGCTCAAGCTCGCTCCAGGCTTGAGAAATAAGAGTCGCAGCTAGAACGAGACACGAAAGCAGAAGAACTGATCCGTAAGAAGTTTTGACCGATTGCGCCATTTCCGATTAATTATACACCAAAACCGAGTATCCCGAATATCGGACATTCCTAAGTTCAATGTTGAGTTGAACGAGAAGTCGAAGGCTTACTTAACAACCGGCCACGAAAGAGATTTGGAGGTTTGACTCCGTGTGAGGTATTATTAATGAAAACTGGCGTTGCGTTAAAACATTGAATCTAGCATAATTTATCCAGCATACCCTATGGACGAACAAGAAGAAAAAAGCCTGGGTTTCAAAGAGATTATTTCAGCACTGGCTGTCTTAGTCTTCATTTGGGGCGCCCTTTGGACCGGTTCTAGGGGCTTGAATTTGGCTATACACAGCGATTTGAATGGTAGAGGTTTAACCTCTGCAGCAAGCGATTCGAACGGCCGTGGTAACAACGTAGTATCGGTAAGCAGTGCAGTAGGCCATAAAGCTCCAAACATAGCTAGTGGCAGAGGTTTAACCTCTGCACCCACTCCTCCGCCAGCCGGCGAACCGGCCCAGAAACAAACTTTAACTATTATTGTAGGCGGTGACATTATGCTTGATCGGGCCATTCGAAAGCTGGGCGATAGTATTGGCTACGAAAATCTTTTTAAAGACATTACTCCCCTTTTAAAGAGTGTGGACTTGGCAGTCGCCAACCTGGAAGGACCCATAACCACCTATCCTTCCAAAACTCTCCTGGCAAACGGCAAGACAAGCAAAGAGCTGACTTTTACTTTCGCTCCGGAAACAGTCCCTGCTCTGGCCGAAGCCGGCTTCACGACTTTTTCATTGGCAAATAATCACACCGCCAATTTCGGCCAGGAAGGACTCAATCAGACCAGAAAATTTCTCAAAAAAGAGAACCTAGGCTACTTTGGCAGCCCTGCTAATGCCTCGTCGAGCGCCCTTGTCATAGAAAAAAATGGCATATCGATAGCCTTAGTCGGTTATCATGCTTTCGGTGGAGGCTTCGAGGATATTTTAGCCAGCATAAAACGATTGAATGACGCCGGAAACTTCGTAATCGTCATGCCCCACTGGGGCACTGAGTATGCTGCGAGTGCTTCGGCCAAATTGAAGTCTCAGGCCCAAGCTTTTGTTCAGGCAGGAGCCAAAGCCATTATCGGTGCTCATCCTCATGTCATCTTGGAGCACGAAAAGATAGAGGGGGTGCCAGTTTTCTATTCGGTGGGTAACTTGATCATCGACCAGTACTTCTCACCAGAAGTTATGAAGGGAAACTTGGTCCAAATGACTCTTAAGAAAGATTCGCAAGGGACTTCTATCGATTCTATAAAAATCTACCAAACTTCTATCGCTTCCAAGCAAGGAGTGGCGTTAGTCGGCGAACCGGTGGATTTTTAAGTTATTTTTTGATAGGATGGGCGCACGCGCGCTTAGCTGTCTTGGTAGGCCCAGCGCCGTAGTCTGGTAGAGGTTAGAATTGAATTGAGAACTAAATAACGCGCGCTTAGCTCAGTTGGTAGAGCATTGTCTTGACGTGACAAGGGTCGCAGGTTCGAATCCTGCAGCGCGCACCGAGTGAGGAGCGAAGCGACGAACGAGGTACGCGCTAGCAAGTGCCCTGCGGCACTTGCGGCAGGATTCGAACGGCGAGAGATGCCGAGCATAGCAATGCGAGGCCTCGAGCCGGTGCCCAGGACGAGCACGCGGGTAGCGTGCGAGGACGAGGGCGAATCCTGTCGTTCTGATAGTATTATCCAACCCCCATGATCACCCTCGGCATCGAAACCTCCTGCGATGAAACAGCCTTAGCTCTCATCGAAACGCGCTACAAAGATAGCGACCAAAGTCGTCTTGAATGCCGAGTAATTTCTTCATTGGTCCATTCCCAAGCCGAATTACACAGTGCTTATGGTGGTGTCTTCCCTTCCCTAGCCAAAAGAGAGCATGGTAAAAACTTAGTACCTTTGCTTCACAAGCTTTTTGAAGATACGGGCTTTGAAGAGAATCTAGGGCACGGAAGTCCGACATCCGTAATGTTAAGCGATGAAAAATTTACCTCAATCCTTGAAACTTTCAAAGAAAACTTAAGTCTCCAAAACCCCGACTTATGGCAATCGCTAGCCGGAGCTCATTTCTTGAAAAATATTCCCAAGATTGATCGTATCGCGATCACGGAAGGTCCAGGCTTGGAGCCAGCCCTCTGGGTAGGTATTAACTTTGGCAAAATTATTTCGGCCCTCTGGAATATTCCTTTGATCGCTGTTAACCACATGGAAGGCCACATTTACGGTTCACTCCTTGAAGCCGGATTACCATTTGGTACTTGGCAGGAAGTTAAAAGACCTCTTCTGCCAGCTTTGGTTTTGCTTATAAGTGGCGGCCATACGGAATTAGTTAAGATAGACGAAAAGTGGACCTATTCAATAATTGGCGCCACACGAGACGATGCTGTTGGTGAAGCCTTCGACAAAGCCGCTCGACTTCTAGGGTTACCATACCCGGGCGGTCCGCATATTTCCATGCTGGCCGATCTGGCTAGAAAAGAGAGTATCGAATCCCCTATTCAATTGCCTCGGCCGATGCTCAATAGCAAAGACCTGGATTTCTCTTATTCAGGCCTTAAGACCGCCCTCCTTTACGCTGTCCGAGATTTGCAAAAGCAAAAAGGCAGTGAGACTCTTGACGAAGTTACCAGAAAAGGCTTGGCTCGCGAATTCGAAGAAGCCGTGGCTGAGACCTTACTTGGTAAGGTTCAAAATGCCCTGGAACAGGCTGAATACGGCTCTCTTATCATTGGTGGCGGGGTTAGCGCCAATCGCTACTTAATAGAGAAATTTAAAGACCTGGCCGTAGAACATGACTTGCCGCTTTACTTACCTTCGAAAGATACATCGGGAGATAACGCGCTTATGATCGCTTTAGCAGGAGCAGTTGGCAATAAAACGGAAAAGGTACTTAAAGCGGACGGAACGATGAAACTTTCATAATTGAAAATTGGATGTTGTGTCATTCCCGCGAAGGCGGGAATCCATGATGTTACGAGTAAATCCTCTTCCTGGTTTGATCCTGGATTCCCGCCGGAGTTTATCCTTGGCGACTGCCGAGGACGGTAAATGACACATGAACAAAACAAAAATCCCTCTCTCGAGGGACTTTTGTTTAAATGAATTTTAATTGTTTAACGAAAGAGGTTAACCAGGAATCCCCAGAAGCGCTGGATAACGGGAGCTTTGACAACACT